>Ga0351900_1174_pt1 | contig 11612 bp, 9 predicted proteins | sample BONcelHT113001D3_FD_205827 | JGI IMG/M metagenome (GOLD analysis project Ga0351900, IMG submission 205827) | Enriched cells from coal bed in the Powder River Basin, Montana, United States - BONCAT cells T11 rep1 HSBNCT.T11.300.1.D3 ...
GGCTTCAGGTTGAACGACAGGGTAACCGCCGGAAGCTGCCCGAGGTGATTTACCGTGAGTGGCCCTACCCCTGTGGTTATGGTGGCCACCGTGTTGAGGGGCACGAGATTTCCGTTGGCTGAGCGAACGTACAGCATCGAGAGGGAAGACGGTTCCCGCTGATACTGTTTCTCCAGTTCCAGGATGACCTGATACTGGTTGTTGGGTGAATAAATGGTTGAAACCTGCCGGGAGCCGTAGGCGTAATACAAGGCATCTTCGATCTGCGCAACCGAAACTCCGAGAGCGGAGGCCTTGTCCCGATCTATCTGAACGTTTACCTGGGGATTCTTGATCTGCAGATCGCTGGTAACGTCCTGCAATTGCGGCAGGGCACGCATCTTCTCTTCAAGCTCGGTTGAATATCTGTACAGAACATCATTTTCAGGGCTTTGCAGGGTGTACTGGTATTGACTTTTGGTCAACCGTCCTCCTATGCGGATGGCCGGAAGGTTCTGCATGAACATCCTGATGCCCGGAACCGTTGCGAGTTTGGGTTTCAGTTCCTCAATAATTTCGTCTGCGGAGAGTTTCCGTTCACTGCGGGGCTTCAACCGTATGAACATGCGACCGGTATTGCTTGAAGAGCTTGCACCGCCTGATCCCACTGCTGACATGAAGGCCGCAATATTGGGCTCCTGGGCTACGATAGCTGCCAACCGTCTTTGATGCCGGACCATGTCTTCGAAGGAAATACCCTGGGCCGCCTCGGTAAAGGCGAAAATCTGCCCGGTATCTTCACTGGGCAGAAACCCTTTCGGCATTTTGACGAACAGCCAGCCGGTGACGACAGTCAGGAGCAGGATGAGCACCAGTACCGCACGGCGGTACTGAAGCACCGCATGCAGGCTCCGGTCATAGGCGCTGTGCATGCCGTTAAAAAAACGCTCCAGGACCAGATAGAGACGTCCGTGCCGTTCGTTGCCGGGGGGGCGAAGAAAGCGACTGCAAAGCATCGGAGTCAAGGTAAGAGAGACGAAACCGGAAATCAGGATCGCAATGCTGATGGTAACGGCAAATTCATGCAGTAGCCGACCCATGATACCACCCATGAACAGAACCGGAATGAATACCGCCACCAGCGACAGGGTCATGGAGATGATGGTGAAACTGATCTCGCGGGCCCCCTTCAGGGCGGCTTCCATCACCCCCTCCCCCTTCTCCATATGCCGGACGATGTTTTCCAGCATGACAATTGCATCGTCCACCACAAATCCGACCGAGAGAGTAAGTGCCATCAGGGTGATGTTGTTAACACTGAAATTCAGCAGATACATGGCGGCAAAGGTGCCGATGATTGAAAGGGGCAGTGCCAGACTGGGTATTATGGTTGCTGAAAGGTTGCGCAGAAAGAGAAAGATCACCATCACCACCAGACAGATGGTCAGCCCCAGGGTAAATTTGACGTCGGTCACAGACTCGCGAATTGATTCGGAGCGGTCATAGAGGATATTGAGTTCTACGGAAGCAGGGATCTGCGATCTGAACACCGGGAGAAGTTTCTTGATGTTGTCGACAATTTCGATGGTGTTTGTTCCTGGCTGTCGCTGCACCGCAAGGACAACGGCCCGGGTATCGTTGAACCAGTTCGCGACGGTGTCGTTTTCCACCGTATCGATGACACGTCCCAGTTCCTGCAAACGCACCGGCGAACCGTTGCGATAGGCGACAATTACCGGACGGTAGGCCGATGCCTCGTACAGCTGGCCGGTTGCCTGGATGGTATACGCCTGATGACTGCCGTCGAGGGTGCCGGTCGGAAGGTTGACATTGCTGTTTACCAAGGCGTTGGCAACCTCGTCGATACCAATCTGGCGACTGGCCAATGCCTTCGGGTCCAGTTGCGCCCGGACGGCATATTTCTGCGAGCCGAATACCTGAACCTGGGCTACACCTTCGATCATCGAGATCCGTTGCGCGATAAAGGTGTCGGCATATTCGTTTACCGTATAGAGCGGCAAGGTCGGTGAACTGAGCGCCAGATAGATGATCGGCTGATCGGCCGGATTGACTTTCCGGAAGGAGGGGGGCGACGGCATGGTCGGCGGCATCTGCCGCGAAGCCCTGGAAATGGCCGCCTGAACGTCCTGGGCAGCAGCGTCGATATTGCGGGAGAGATTAAACTGAATCGTGATGCTGGTTGAACCGGTACTGTTGGTAGAGGTCATGGAATCGACCCCCGCAATGGTGGAGAATTGCCTTTCCAGCGGGATGGCAACCGCCGATGCCATGGTGTCCGGGTTGGCGCCCGGGAGACTTGCCGTCACCTGGATGGTGGGGAAGTCAACGTTTGGCAGGTCACTCACCGGGATGAGGCGATAGGCAAACAGCCCGAAAATGAGTAGTGACGCCATGACCAGAGCAGTCATGATCGGCCTGCGGATGAAAAGCTCCGCAATTTTCATTACTGTGGAACCTTCCCGTTCATATTCTCCGTGCCGAAAACCACCCGGGATCCGGGTGCCAGCTCTAGCTGGCCGTCGGTAACCACTGTTTCACCGGAGTTCAAACCTTTCACGATAACAGTCTCGCCACCGGCTGTTTCACCTGTGACGACCGGCCTGATGTCAACCGTACGATCCGGCTTCACCACAAAAACAAACAGTCCATCCTGTCCCGTTTGGACCGCCTGTGCAGGCACTACCACAGCATTCGGGAGCTGGGCAAGGGTCAGAACTACGTTAACAAACTGACCGGGCCAGAGCCTTCTTTGCTTGTTTGCAAAGGTTCCCTTGACCTTAATCGTGCCCGTTGTCGTGTCCACCATATTATCCAGAAAACTGATCACCCCCTGTTCGGCGGGACCGGTATCATCGGGTATCAGCACTTCAACCTTCAGATCTCTGGCGGCCATATGTTGCTTGATACTCATCAATTCCTTCTCGGGCACCGAAAAAGTGACATAGATGGGATTGATCTGGTTGATGGTTACCAGGATCGGGACATCATTGGCCTTGACAAGATTTCCCCTCTGAACCATGAGGTTTCCGGTACGACCGTCGATCGGGGAGCGAATGAAACAATATCCCAACAACACTGCGGCATTGTCAACTGCCGCCCTGTCGGCACGCACCGTTTCGGCCAAGGCGTCAGCATTTGCGCGCAGCTGTTCGTACTGGTCCTGGGTGACTATTCCCTCTTTCAGGAGTTGTCCATACCTTCCAACCTGCTCACGGGCAAACCTCTCCTGGGCAATATCTCGCGCAAGAACTGCCTTGGCTTGTCGCAAACCAGCCTCGAAGGGCCGGCTGTCGATCGTAAAAAGCAATGCTCCCCTGCCGACATCATCTCCTTCCCGGAAATGAACCTTTTCGAGCAGCCCATTGACCTGCGACTTGACAAGGACCGTTGAAAATGCCTCCACCGTACCAATAACGCGTAGCTGAATCGGCACGGTTTTACGCACCGATTCAGCCACCTTGATCGGAACCGCCGGCTTCACCGTAGCTTTTTCCGCGTCCCCGGAACATGCCGGGAGCAGCAGGCAGACGGTTGCCAGTAAAACAAGGACTCGTCGAGTACGCGGCAGCGAACTTGTATCGCAACAATTTCCCGGACAGGTCATGTTAGCGGCTGCTGGTGTCATATAAGGTATCCGCTTCCTTTCCGGTAACCGAAATTCCTTCCCGTTCCAGCAACTCGCCGGTGGCCTTCCAGAAGAGGCCAAGGGAGATAGTATACTCGGCCCGCGCCCGGATCTGGTTTGTCTTGGCCGCAACCAGGTCGTTCTGGATATCGATCACATCCTTGGTGGTTGCGAGCCCAACCTCACTCATCTTGATATAGGCACGCAACCGCTCCTCGGCATAGGCAAGACCGCGATCGGCCACATCCAACTGTAAGAAGTTGGCCCTGATTCCCCGGATTGTGATTCGCACCTCATTTTTGATGATATCTTCGAGATTTTTCAGCTGTACCCGCGCCTGCTCCGCACGCAGTTTGCTCTTGATAAAATCGTTTTTCGCCTCCCGATTTCCGAGAGGATAGCTAAACTGCAGACCGACTGCCCAGACCGGAAAATCGCCCGAGCCGAGTTTTTTCATGTCACGACCGTAGTCACGTTCAAGACCGGTTACGGCGACATTGGTGTTGAAGGTAAGATCCGGCAAGGTGCTGTTATGGGCGACACGCGTCTGCAGCTCCAGCGTCTGCAGGTTCACCCGTTGGACCTTAAGGTCGGAGCGTTGTGAAAGAGCCAGAGCAATAGCCGCATGTTCCTCGACGTGATACTTTTCACGCGGAAGAGGATCGGTGGCATTCAGCTCCTGCTCGCCTTCTATCTGCAGCAGACTTCTCACTACATCCATCTGATCCTGCAATAGTTTTTCCGCGTCGATCAACTCCTTCTCCCGTGTTGCGACACCGAATTCAGAATTCAGATTCTCCATGGCCGGAAGGACCCCGGCCCTCACTCTCCCCTGCGTCTCTTCATGGATTTTTTGCGCAAGTGTCAGGGCCGTTTTCTTCGCTTCCAGATTCTCCTTGAGACTGTACAGGGTGAAGTACGCAGTCCTGACCCTGTTTACTATCTCAATGAGCTTGTTTTCAAACTGGTCGATGGAGGCGGTCTTATTGTTTACCGCTACGGAAATCGCTAATTCGGTCGATTCCCGACCAAAGTTCTTCAGCAGCGGCTGGGAATAGCTGGCCGTTAGATCGGACCGCCAGTAGTCGTTGAGAAAACCGCGGCTGCTGTCGGCATTGTTGCGGTTCCAGAGATTATTAAAAAAAAGCCCCACGGTCCCGCCGATCGGAACGAGCTGGCTAATCCCCGCATCTGCCAGGAAGTTCTTTTGTCTGCTTATACTTGCTCCAGATATAACGGTACTGGCGGACTGAGTGGTGGATTGCTGATAGTTAGAGGACAGGGCGACCAGTGGATCATAGATGCCGCGGTTTCGTCTGATCTCCGCTTCATTCATGGCTGGGTTGTAGAGCTCGGCCCTGACCTCCAGATTTTTCTCGACCGCCATTCTGATAGCCTCTTTCAACGTCAGGTTACGGGCACCTTCCCCTGCAGAGGCAGATCCTGACAAGCCCACACCAAGTCCACCAAACAATACAATCAGAAATAGAAAACGAACACGATACGAAGCCATCAGAAATCCTTTCATAAAAACACTATGGGACACTTAGGAGCTGTAAATGAATAACATGGTCAAGATTGCGCTCGGATTTAGGTCAGATTTGACAGAACTGATTAAGCCAAACCGCAGACGTAGCAGGGCTACGTTGAGGATTTGGTGATTGAAGTTCGGGCAAAGATGGCCTGAAGATGAGATGCAAGATGTCCATGTTATTTGTTTGCAGCTCCTTACTTGCTATTCGTAGCGCAAGGCCTCTATAGGATTGAGTGAAGCCGCTTTCCGAGCCGGATAGAAACCGAAGAAAATCCCCACGGCACCGGAAAAGCCGAAGGCGATGGCGATAGCCTTGAGGGATATCAGTGTCGGCCAATCGAAAACGATGGAAACCAGTTTGGCACCCCCTACCCCCAGCAGCATACCGATAATTCCGCCGACCAGGGTCAGCAGAACCGCCTCGGTAAGAAACTGGAGAAGGATATCCCGTTCCGTGGCACCAATTGCCATGCGAATCCCTATTTCCCTCGTTCGTTCAGTGACTGAGACCAGCATGATATTCATAATTCCAATCCCGCCGACGATCAGGGATATGGATGCTACTGCGCCAAGCAACAGCGACATTGCCTTTGAAGACTGTTCGGCAACATCCAGTAATTCTGAAAGGTTACGTACGGTAAAATCAATTTCACGACTTGGTCCGATCCGGTGTCGTTGAGTCAGCAGAGCATGTACCTGCTCTTCGGCACGGGCAAGTTCCTGCTCACTTTTCGCCTGAACCATGATCGACCCTACCGAATTCGGAAACTGGCTGCCGAAAAGCTTTCTCTGCGCCGTCCGTAGCGGTACGAAGACTATGTCGTCCTGGTCAGAGCCCTGGGGTGACCGCCCTTTCCGGTCCATGACACCGACCACCGTAAAGGGTATTTTCTTGACCCGAACGATTTTCCCCAGAGGATCTTCAGATCCAAACAGGGTATCTGCTACAGTCCTTCCAATCAGACAGTTTTTGGTCGCTCCTTCCACATCTGACTGGACAAAGTTTCTTCCATCGACAACCGGCCAGTCTCGTACCGCAAGGTACTCGGGTGTTATCCCCATGACAGCCGTAGACCAGTTCGTGTTTCCGTAGACAACCTGCGCGCCTCCCCGTACAAGCGGAGCAGCAATCGCCACGGATGGACATTCGGCAGCAATTGCCTTTGCATCATCATAGGTAAGGGTGGGTGTAGTGCCGGAACCGAGACGAATACCGCCACTGGTCCTGGAACCGGGCAGGACAAGAAGGATATTGCTGCCAATGCTGGCAATCTGTTCGGAAATAATTCTGCTTGCCCCTGACCCGATTGCAACCATGGCAATCACCGCGGCAATTCCTATTATTATGCCCAGCATCGTAAGAAAAGAACGCATTTTATTGGTTCTGAGCGCCCTCAGAGCTATTTTCAGGCTGAGAAACAGTTCCATCACACCACCCACCTCTCCACCTGTTCGGCAGCCGACTGTTGCGTGACGGGAGTGTTTGAAAGGATGCGGCCATCACGGAATACAACATTCCGCTTGGTATATGCGGCAATTTCCGGCTCATGGGTGACCATGATGATAGTACTGCCCTGCCTGTTCAGCTGTTGGAAGATCGCCATAATTTCCACACTGGTGACTGAATCGAGATTACCGGTCGGTTCATCAGCCAGAATGATGGCAGGTTCATTGACCAGTGCACGCGCAATGGCCACCCGCTGCTGCTGTCCACCCGAAAGCTGGTTGCCGGAATGTCCGGCACGATCGGCAAGCCCGACCAGTGCCAGGGCGGCATGTGCCCTTTCCTTCCGTATCGCGGCAGGAACCCGCCCATAGATGAGCGGCAATTCAACATTTTCCAACGCCGAGGTTCTGGCCAGCAGGTTGAATCCCTGAAAGACAAACCCAATCTTCTTGTTCCGTACCTCTGCCAGAGCGCGTTTCGAGAGTCCGAGGACATTCTCGCCCTGCAGTAAGTAGCTTCCGGATGTCGGAATATCCAGACAGCCGATAATATTCATGAAGGTTGATTTTCCGCTCCCCGAGGCTCCCATGATTGCAACGAAATCGCCGCTTTCAACTTCCAGGGAAACATCTTTCAATGCCTCGACCCGTTGTTCCCCCATGCTGTAAACCTTGGAAACATTATCTGCCCGGACGATTAATTCTCCCATTTAGAACCTCGGCCCCATTCCACTCCCTGCAGGGCTCGCTTTCTTCTTGGGCAGGATCTGTTCAACAATAACCTCCTGGCCCTGACGCAATCCCCCTGAAATGATTTCCACATGCGAATCGTCGCTTATCCCTGTTCGTACCGAAACTGCAACCGGTTTCCCGTCTTTCAGCACATGAACCTTTTGTTCGGCTCTCTTCCCAGTTCTACGCTGTCCGGCGGCAGACTGCTGCTTGGATTCTTCCGGCTTGAATCGCAAGGCTGAGCTGGGGATCGTCAGGACATTATCTGTTCTCATAACTTCAATGCTGACATTGGCAGTCATACCCGGCTTGAGCTTCAAGTCTCTGTTTTCAACAGTGATTACCACGTCGTAGGTTACCACGTTCTGGGTTATGATCGGAGCAATTCTGACTTGTGACACCACTCCCTTGAATTGCCTCTCCGGATAGGCATCCACCGTAAAGACGGCCGGTTGACCAACCTGTACCTTGCCGATATCAGCTTCGTCGACACTGGTATTGATCTGCATTTTGGTCAGATCCTGGGCGATGGTAAAAAGTGTCGGCGTCTGGAAAGATGCGGCAACAGTCTGCCCCACATCAACATTTCTTGAAACCACAACCCCATCAACGGGAGATCGTATTGTAGCATAACGCAGATTCGTCTGCGTCTGCCGGGATGCGCCGCGGGTTTGAAGCACGTTTCCGTCCGCAGCCCTGATCGCGGCCAAGGCTTCCTGGTATCTGGTTTCCGCTGTATCAAAATCTGCCTGGGAGACAATCCCTTCATTCAGTAATTGCCGGTTCCTCTCCAGGTTCCTCGCGGCGTCGTTAGCGGAAGCTTTCAGTTTCGACAGGTTTGCCAAGGCACTCTGGTAGTTTCCCCGGCTCTGCTCAACCTGGGAAGTAAAGATGGCAGGGTCAATTTGGGCAATCACCTGATCTTTTTTTACCAGTGAATTGTAATCGACAAAAAGTTTCTGAATTGTTCCAGACACCTGGGTACCAACCTGAACGGTGGTGACCGCGTTGAGAGTTCCGGTTGCCGAGACCGTAGCAACAATTGAGTCCCGTTCGACCAGGGCAGTCTTATACTCGAGAGGAGACTTCTTTACCAAGAAAAAGTATCCTGCCACTATAAGGATACCAAGCGAGATTGCTGCGATAAGGTAAGTCTTCTTCATGTAGTTTTCCCGGGATTATTTATTGTTTTGGGCAATTGTTCACTTCCTGGTTTTATTGTCAAGGGCAAAAATGCAGGCATGGGCTGTTTAATATATCGTCCTGAGCAGATAATGGTTGACCGTAAGCACGTCTCGTAGGCCCCGGATACCTTGCAATCCGCCACCTTTGCTGACCGTGCCGAACCCTGCTGACGGGAAAGATTGTGCGGCGGTCCAAACAGGGTTGAACATATATCCACTTGTGAACTTCATGTCGTTATTGTGTTTACTTTCTTTCCAAAGTAGACAAAGTAGGATACTCTACAAGCATGATTTCAGAAACAACCTGTTTATCATCAAGGAAAAATCCCGTTACTGCAGTACGCGTATAATTTTATGATCTCCCGACGATTTGCCATAGCCGACATTCATGGGTGCGCGAATACTTTCGCCGCCCTGTTGCACGATGTGCTCAGGATTCGTACCCCAGACACGTTGTATCTCCTCGGCGACTATACCGATCGTGGCCCTAGAAGCAAAGCGGTTATCGACCAAATTCTCGAACTGCAAAACAAAGGATTCTCCGTATACCCCATTCGCGGCAACCACGACGACATGCTCCTGCGGTCATGCGGAAATCTAGACTTTTTTCGTATCTGGATGTTAAACGGAGGCAGAGAAACCCTGACAAGCTTTGACGTCGATGACCCGTGCAAATTGCCCCTCCTCTATCGCAGATTCTTCGATGGACTTCCTTTCTACCTGGAACTCGATGATTATATTATTGTTCATGCCGGGTTGAATTTCCAGTCTGGTGATCCTTTCAGCGACAAGGAAGCAATGCTTTGGACACGCTCCGAGGAAATTTACCCTGAAATGATCGGCAAAAAGAAAGTTATTATCGGTCACACCCCGGTATCCAGAGAAACAATCAGACAATCTCTCCAGTCCGGACTGATCCATCTCGACAACGGATGCGTGTACGCAGCAAACGCGCAACTCGGTACGCTCTGTGCGTTGAACCTGGACACCCACTCACTCTTTTTCCAGAAAAATATTGATTGATTTGAAACAGCAGGAGGCAGCGTCATGAAACACTTCAGAAAGGAACTTTGGTATGAGATCAGCAAGAGAAGGGATTTTGTAAACATTACTTCGCAGATTCGCGAATGTTTGCAGGAAAGTGGGATAAAGGAGGGCATACTTCTGTGCAATGCAATGCATATCACCTCAAGTGTTTTCATAAATGACGATGAACCCGGCCTGCACCTGGATTTCGAAGAGTGGCTTGAAATGCTGGCTCCGGAAAGGCCCTATTCCCAATACCACCACAATGGTTGTGAAGATAACGCCGATGCGCACCTGAAAAGGACGATCATGGGCCGAGAGGTGGTAGTGGCGGTGAGCGATTATGATCTCGACCTGGGCCCGTGGGAGCAGATATTTTACGGCGATTTTGACGGGAAGAGAAAGAAAAGGGTCCTGGTAAAAATTATTGGTGACTAGCGATAGCCTACAGAAGAGATGAGTCTTAGGTCTTTACCTTCCAGGAACGATATTTCTTTACAAGCTCAACCGGATGATAGGAAAGCTTGGATTTTCGCAGGGAAGGTTCACCAAGGTCCTGCTCGCGATTCACAAACGTGCAATCAACAAAACAGCGCCGATTGAACTCCTGATCGACAACCTGATACAGGCCGTCGTAAAATGGAGCTGCTTTCTCAAAGTGACAAAGTGATGTGATGGAATTCAGCTTTTCCCCAAGTGCGTATGCCTGGACGCGTCCTTCGACAAGGATCACTACTCCCTCAAGTCCTAATTGTGCTGCTTTTTCGAGGCCTTCGGCAGCAGCTGCCACCTCAGGTTCCAAGGATCGGCTATCGATATCTGTATGTACCCGACGCCATTCCTCCACCAGATCAAGGGCCTCACGGTAGTATCTGTCCGAGTACCTGTCGACGGTAAAGGGATGCCGGTTGGTGAAGTACCGTGCGCGATTCTTTTTTTTATGGAAACGTTTACCGGAAAGAGTTGCCAAATCATGCCTGTTGTAAAGATAATCGAACGAATCCCGATCCTCAACAAATTCGACCCCATGCCGATCCTTCAGATACTTCCCGACAAATTCCTCATCGACACCAGACAGAACCCTACCCTCTGAAAAGAGAAAATCCAACGCAATCTCGACATCACCACCAAAAGGACGCAAAAAATACTCATCACCGGAATATCCTGTCCCGAGAACCACAAGTGAATCACCGACCAGAGTCAGTTTATAGTGGTGGGCAAATCGAAAGAGATACAGATTCGCAAAGGTTAATTCAGAAACGCGGGGCTGCATTTGTTGAAAAATGACATCCATTCGCGATTTATCCTGCAGTTCGATCTCTCTCGTGGAGGGATAAGAAGGAATTTCCATGGTATTCTCCTGAAAAGAAACTGCTTTCATTCGGGCCGCTGTGACTTCACTATAGCAGGTCTTTGCAAAGAATACATGCCATGATTATGGCAAAGAAAGCCTGAAATAGCTGACAGGGATACCATTTAGAAGGAAAGGTTAGAACAGGAGGGAATAGCTGGCAAAAGCGGAAACTGGAAGTCTGAGGGCAAGCAAAAGCGGATACCTTGTTATGATCACGCTGATCATATCTCATAGGGTAATCTTTCAGATTAAACCCTGAAGGCATCCGCTTCTTAAATTCGCGCATTAAACTACTATGCTGAGTTTTCTCCGACGAATCATTTCGCTAGAGAAGAATTATCCAATCATTACGTTATTCCGTCTTGCTCTATTTGAGAGGATTGTCGGATCCAGCAATTCACCACAGCCAGTACATTTCCATGCGTAATAAGAACGTACATAATCATAATACTTCTCAGAGTACATAAGACCTCTACATTTTGGACATTGCATGATGAACCCTCCTTACTAAATATTGAAAGAAAAGCAAGTGTTCATTTTAATTCATCATGCATGCCAACGTTACCATTTGTATCCTATTTTTCCTTCCCAACGAGAACATTTCCTGTTTTATTCAATGATTTCTACGGTTTGTTTCTTGAACAAAATAGCCCTCCAACTGTTTGACCGTAGCGGCACCTATCCCGGGAACCCTCTCCAGGTCGCGTACTG
>Ga0351900_1211_pt1 | contig 11577 bp, 7 predicted proteins | sample BONcelHT113001D3_FD_205827 | JGI IMG/M metagenome (GOLD analysis project Ga0351900, IMG submission 205827) | Enriched cells from coal bed in the Powder River Basin, Montana, United States - BONCAT cells T11 rep1 HSBNCT.T11.300.1.D3 ...
TCTGGGAGTTGTCCAACATGTCCTTGACGGAGGAGAACTGCACTATGTGCTGCGGGAAGGCCGGTGAGAAGGAGAGGGAGGCTTCCCCATCGACGACCGTTCGGCCGAGTCCGAGCGCCACGGACACGACACCGTCCTCGGCTTGAGCCGGAGGGTGGGGATAGAAATTGAGAGAGCGGGCCACGCCGGCGAAATCGGGATAGAAGCGGTCATCGTGCTGGGTGCCTACGATCTGCTGAATGAGCACGGCCATCTTCTCTTCCTCCAACCGGTATTGGGTGGCGGAGAAGTAGGCCTTGGCGAACTGAGAGAAGGTGGATGCGTACACGCGCTTGACCGCTGAGACCAAGTGCCTTAGTCGCACCGCGGAACTCACGTGGTTGTTGGGCAGCATGATGGTCTTGTAGACACCGGCGAGAGGTTGGTACTGGGAGTCCTCCAGCAGGCTGGACGAACGCACGGCCAACGGATAGCGAATGAGCTCGAGATACGAGGCTAAGTCGCGCATGATCTCTTCGGGGAGCTCAGCGAGAAGGAACCGGCGGACGATCTCCTCGTCGTCTTCGGACTCGAGTGCGAAGGCGCCCAGGTTGTTCTTCTCGAGGAAGGAGTCGAACACGCTGGTGCCGAGCACCACCGAGGGAGGTACCACAACGTTCACCTCCGGGTGGCTCTGGTCGACGCCGTACTCGCGGATGAGATGGCGCATGAAGGCCAGTGCCCGCGCCTTACCGCCCAATGAGCCGCCGCCGATGCGCGCGAAGCTCTTGACGGCGTCGAAGCGGGCGCGGTCGAAGTCCGCCACCACGCCGGCGTACTGTTCGACTCGGTAGTCCTCAATGATGCCCACGAGCTCGGCACGCATGGCTTCCGGGTCGGGGAAGTCTTCGCATCCCATGGGACGAAGCTGCGAGGCAAGTGCGAACTCCGTGCGGGCCTTGAGCCACCGGGAGAAGTGGTTGCGCTCGGCATGGTACGTGACGCTGTCGACGGGCACCGTGCGCAATTTGGCGAGCAGGCTGCCCAGATCCTGCGCGCGGGCTACCTCCGTGCCGTTTCGCAGGCGGAAGGTAAAGGGGCCGAAGAAGAAGCGGTCGCGGATGATGCGCCGCAGGTCGCTGAGCAGGGTGGGCGAGCCTTTGAGCAGGAAGTCGGCTCCCACGGCCCGGGCTTGGGCTCGGTGGCTCGGGTTGCTGGTCTGCAGGATGACGGAGATATCCGGCCAGATACGCTTCACGGTGAGGGCGAACTCCACCCCCGCTTCCGGGTCGAGCCTGCCCTCGCGAGGAAACTCGATGTCCGATATCACCCCCATCACCTGCTCCGGGAAGCGCTCGAAGTGGCTCCAGGCCTCCTCCCAGGTGCCGCACAGGAGGATCTTGGGGCGGGCCCGCATTCGCAGGATCTTGTCGGCCACGTTGTAGCCTTCGGAGATCACCCTTTGCGAATGCTGGATGACCTCACGGTACATGGTAGGCAGGAAAGCCGAGTAGTACCGGATACTGTCTTCGATCACGAGGATGACCTGCACACCCGCTTCACCCACGTCATGGGCCACGTTGGCCTTGTCCTCCATGTACTTGACGATGGCAAGCAGGATGTCGGCGTCTCCCTGCCACAGGAACATCTTCTGAATGGAGGCGACATCGCTGCGGGAGATGAAGTCGTTCAACTCGCCGCCGTCGTACGCGAGGAGGACTACGGGGATGGGCAGACCCCGGCTCGCGATCTCCGCCCCCAGTTGGCTGGCCTCCATGTCGCCTGCATTGACCGCCGTCAGGATGAGGTCGTAGCGGGTGGGGTTGTCCTCGGCCAGCCGCACTGCTTGTGAGCCTGTGGGCACATGCATGAGGCCGGTGGTGTGCTGCAGGTTGAGGCCCAGGAACTCGTTCAGGATGAGCTCATTGAGCTTGCCGTCTTCCTGCAGGATGAAGGTGTCGTAGAGGCTGGAAACGAGAAGGATGTTGTCCACCCGTGTCGCCATCAGGTTCTGGAAGTCGAGCGAGTGGCTCCAGCCCTGCTGCGTGAGTCCCACAAAGTGGTTGAACCCAGGCATACCGCATCCCCTGTTTCCGGTGCCTCGCGGCCGTTCGTCGCCGCGGGGAACCATACGAACGGGCTCTGCTTACACGAGCCCCTGATCCATCATTGCGTTTGCCACCTTGAGGAAGCCGGCGATATTCGCGCCTGCCACGTAGTTGCCGGGCATGCCGTAGGAAGCGGCTGCGTTGCCGCACGCTTCGTGGATGCTCCGCATGATGATGCGCAGGCGATTGTCGACCTCTTCTCTCGTCCAGTTGAAACGCATGCTGTTCTGGGCCATCTCCAACCCGGAGACCGCCACGCCGCCGGCGTTGGCGGCCTTGCCCGGGGCGAAGAGGACGGCGCTGGCGAGCAGTAGGTCGACGCCCGCAGGCACGGTGGGCATGTTGGCGCCTTCGGCTACGACCGACACGCCGTTGTTGATCAGATTGGTCGCGTCCTTGACGTTGATCTCGTTCTGGGTGGCGCTGGGGAACGCGCAGTCGGCCTTGTGGTCCCAGAGAGGGTTGTGGTCTAGGGCCGGGTCGACCGGGGTGTAGACGGCGCTTTCGTAGACGTCGGCGTATTCGGCGATGCGGCCGCGGCGCACGTTCTTGAGGCGCATAACGTAGTCGAGCCTGTCCCGGTCGATACCGGCCTCGTCGTAGATGTAACCGCTCGAGTCGGATATGGTAACGACCTTCGCGCCCAGATCGAGCAGCTTCTCCGCGGTATGCTGGGCCACATTGCCGCTGCCCGATACCAGACAGACCTTGCCTTCCAAGGTATCGTCGCGGGTGCCCAGCATCTCGGAAGCGAAGTACACGCATCCGAAGCCGGTGGCCTCCGGCCGGATGAGCGATCCACCCCAGCCCAATCCCTTACCGGTCAGCACCCCGGCGAACTCGTTGCGGATACGCTTGTACTGGCCGAACATGTAGCCGATCTCTCTGCCGCCCACCCCGATGTCGCCCGCGGGGACGTCTGTGTTCGGACCGATGTGCCGGTGTAGCTCGGTCATGAAGCTTTGGCAGAAGCGCATGACCTCGTTGTCGCTCTTGCCCTTGGGGTCGAAGTCCGAGCCACCCTTGCCTGCGCCCAAGGGGAGAGTGGTGAGGGAGTTCTTGAACACTTGCTCGAAGGCGAGGAACTTGAGTATGCCCAGATTGACCGAGGGGTGGAAGCGTAGCCCCCCCTTGTAGGGGCCGAGGGCGCTGCTCATCGCGATGCGGTAGCCGCGGTTCACGCAGATCTCGCCCTGATCGTCCATCCAGGGCACCCGGAAGATGACGACGCGCTCGGGCTCCACCAAGCGATCGAGTATCCTGGCGGCCTGGTACTCCGGATGGCGATCGAAGACCACCGACAGTGACTCTATGACTTCGCGGACCGCCTGGTGGAATTCCGGTTCGCCGGGGTTGTGCTGCTCGCACGAATCCAACGCCAGTGAGCAATACTCCTGCATACTCGTGCTCCATTCCTGCATGATAGTGGGTAGCCTTGGCCGGGGACGACTAATAATACATCGATAGAGACTCCCAAGCCTATCGTGCGCCTGCGGCTTCGAGTAGGATATGAGGAACGGCGGGCAACAGTTCACCTGAAGGAGGATGTCGGTGCCGCGTGTGAGCTTCATCACCGAGAACGACGAGCTGTTCAGGATGTTCGGCATGCAGCTCGAAGAGGCCCGGGAGGGTTACTGCAAGCTCTCTTCGGTCGTCAAACAGGAATATATCAACGCCTACGGGGTGGCTCACGGAGCATATATCTTTGCGCTGGCCGACATGGCGTTCGCGATAGCCTCCTCCTCTATCACCGATGCGGTTGCGGTGCAGTGGAGCCTGAACATGTTTCGCGCGGCCGGTCCGGGCGAGACCGTGCATGCCGAATGCATCATCCTGCACCGAGGCAAGAGCGTGATCGTCGTCGGCTTCAACGTGACCAATGAGGCGGGCAAGGTGCTGGCCAGGGGCCAGGCCACCTCGCTTCCCGTGGAGCTTGAGCGCTTCGAGAAGATGCAGGACTGACGAAGGCAACCACGCGGCACGGCGACCAAGGGGCCTACTCCAAGCGGAAGCCCTTGGCGGGTATCAGGCCCGAGAGCTCACTGAACGAGGCCGTTCAGGCCGGATAGCTTCCTGATGAGCCTGTTCTTGACACGGGCCAGATCGGGCGACAGGCCTACGGTGTAGAGGTGGGGATTCCGTAGCCGACGGTACTCTTCGGGCAGCGAGGCGACCTCGCGCGTGGCCCGCTCCTTGACCTCGACGAGCGGCGGCGACGGGTGCGTCCGAGCACCGCCGACCATCACGAGTTCTAGCAGGTTCCGGCTTGTGGCCACTCCTTCCAACCGGCGCAGGAATGTCGGGTCCATGCGGTCGGCGTAGGTGACGACTGCTGAAGTTGCGTCGGGATGCGACGATCCCGGCGCCTGCTCTCCCTCGCCGACCAAGTGCAGCGTGTCGCCCAGAGGCCGGCCTTCGGCGTCCCAGTGCCGTACCACGCGGCGTGGTCCGGGGTCCGTAGACTTGGCTGGGTTCGAGGAGGTCTTGAGCTTGGGCTCCCAGTTGCCTCCCGGCTCCTTCACGGCTGTAAGCTTGTAGATGCCGCCCAGAGCCGGAGCGTCTGACGCGGTGATCAGGTGGGTGCCGACTCCCCAGGAGTTGACCTTGGCTCCCTGGCGCTTGAGATCGGCGATGAGGTCGACGTCGAGCTCATTGGAAGCGACGATCAGTGGATTGTCGAAGCCCGCCTCGGTCAGCATCTTGTGTGCCGCTTTGCTGAGCTTGGCGATGTCACCCGAGTCGAGCCGGATGGCGACGCGCCCCGTGTGGCCTCGAGCGCGCATCTCTTGGAACACGCGTACCGCGTTCGGCAGGCCCGAGGTAAGGGTGTCGTAGGTGTCGACCAGAAGCAGCGTATTCTCGGGGAAGAGTTCGGCATAGGCGCGGAAGGCCGCCAGTTCGTCCTCGAAGCTCATCACCCAGGAGTGAGCGTGCGTGCCCCGCACGGGGATGCCGTAGATCTTGCCGGCCAGCACGTTGGAGGTGGCGTCGGCGCCGCCGATGAAGGTGGCTCGCGTCCCGGTGAGCCCGCCGTCCGGGCCCTGGGCGCGGCGCACGCCGAACTCCATGACGTAGTCCTCGCCGGCGGCCTGCCGCAGGCGGGCCGCCTTGGTGGCGACGAGTGTGGGGTAGTTGAGGCTGTTCAACAACGCCGTCTCGAGCAATTGCGCTTCAGCAAGCGGAGCCTCCACCCGCACGATCGGCTCTTGCGGGAAGACTATGCTGCCCTCGGGTGCGGCATAGACCGTGGCAGTCGGTTTGAACTCCCGGAGAAGCCTGAGGAACGCATCGTCGAACGTGCCAAGCGACGTCAGGTACTCGAGGTCCCGCTCGTTGAAGTGCAGATTCTCGATGAGATCGAGCAGCTGCTCCAAGCCGGCGAACACGCCGAAGCCGGCATCGGGGGGTAGGCTGCGGAAGAAGTACTCGAAGCAGGCCGGGACCTCGGCTCGACCGGAGCGGTAGTAGCCGCTCAGCATGGTCAGTTGGTAGAAGTCGGTGAGTAGCGCCAGGTCTTCACGCCGAGCCCAGCGTTCGGTCACGTCCAACTCAAGCTCCTGGCGTTCTTGGTATCCCGCACTTGTCGAAGGGTTCATTGAAGGTCGTCCGAATGCACCCTCTCCACGCCCGCAGCGAGCATGTCGGCCCACGCCTTCTCTACCGTGTCGTCGCTCACGCCCGCCACTGCGTCCTCTATCACCACGACCTGGAATCGGGCCGCGCGGGCGTCGAGCGCCGTGGCCCGTACGCAGTAGTCGGTGGCGAGACCGGCGACGAACACCCGTGTGACCCCCTGCTCGCGCAGCCAGTTCGCCAGATCATGGTTGGAGGCGCGGAAGCTCGAGTACTCCTCGCAATCGCGTTCGGCGGCCTTGCTCACGATGAACGCATCTTGGGGAACCTCAAGGTCATCGTGGAACGCGGCCCCGGGGGTGTCGCGTACGCAGTGCGGTGGCCAGGAGCCGTCGCGATAGGCAGGGTCCTCGGAGAAACTACTGTGGTCGGGCGGATGCCAATCGCGGGTGAACACCAAGGTGCGGAACCTGGGCAGGAGCGAGTTGATGATCGGTACGATGCGATGCCCCGCGTGAACGCCGAGGGTGCCCCCAGGCAAGAAGTCGTTCTGGATGTCGACGGCTATGAGCGCATCCTCGGGAGTGATTTTGGTCATGGCCACCTTCCTCGTGATCCTTCCACTCTCCAGGATACCGCTTCGCTTGAGCAAGCGCCCGGCCCGGACACGGCGGCGGTCTTGTCCGGGCCGGGCGCCCCCGGGAGTCTACCCCTCGAGTGCGTCCTCGACCGGGCACACGCGGCAGAGCATCCCCCGCAACGGGTAGCCGCCGCTGATGCGGTTGCACACGGCCGGATTGTCGTCGGTGAGCACGTTGCAGTTCGACTTCCAGACGCCATGCAGCGAGGGCTCGGCGGCGTCTTCTTCGGGAAACCACCAGCCATGCTCCACATGCACCACTCGCGGATCGATGCCGTCGAACAACGCGCATTTCTGCCGGATGCGGCCTCGCGGCGACTCTATCCAGACCCAGGAGCCGTTGGCGATGCCGTGCTCGGCCGCAGTGGCCGGATTGATCTGCACGATCGGATCCGGTCTGAGCGCCCGAAGGGTGGTCACCTGACGGTGCTCGGAGTGGTAGTAAGGCTGCACGCGGCCGCCGGTGATGAGCACCAGAGGATACTCGGCGGCCACCTGGGGGGTGCTCACCGGGCTCTCCGCCGGCTCGTAGAACTGAGGCAAGGGATCATAGCCCAGTTGCTCCAGGGTGTGTGAGTAGAGCTCGATCTTGCCCGTGGGCGTGGCGAAGCCGGTCTCGAGATACCGCTTCTCGGCGCGGGGAGGAGCAAGGACACCGCCCTGGTCCATGAAGGTGCGGAAGTCGAGTCCTACCGGTGCCAGCCGGTAGTCGTACAGCTCCTCGAGGGTCGCCCAGGGCCAGTCGGCTTCGGATTGCCCCGAGGCGAGGCCGAGAGCGCGCCAAACGTCGTAGTCGTCGCGGCGGTCGTAGGAGCCCTCCACCGTTTTGGGTAAGGTCCGCTCGCTTCCTACTACGCCTGAGTATGTCCACAGCCAGGGTCGTTCCAGATAGGTGGTGGCCGGGAGCACGTAGTCGGCGAGTTCTGCGCTCGGCGTGCGGAAGAAGTCCACCACCACGTAGAGGTCGAGGCTCTTGAGCGCTTCGTGTACCAGCGTGGTGTTCGGTTCGGTCACCATGGGGTTGCTGGAGAGGGTGATGGCCGCCCGCACGGGATATGGATCGCCGTGCAGCATGGCCCGGTACACGCTCGGAGCGTGGGCGAAGCACTCATAGGAGGTGCGCGCATATGCCTCGTTGCCGTACACACGGGCCACGTTCTCCTGGATGACATCGAACCCGTGCCGCGACAGCAGTCGAAAGCGGTCGGAGCCCAGGGTCTTGTCGATCTGCTTGTCCGGCAGCCGGTCGTGAGCCGCGATCTCCTGTTCGTGGATTAGGCCCGGGAAGGGAGTGGGGAAGACGTCTCCCCCCGGCTCCTCCACGTTGCCCGCCAGTGCGGATAGGGCGAAGTGCGCGTGCAGGAGCTCGATGGAGTTGCCCAGATGCTCCATGCCCATGCCGTGATTCGTGGCCGCCGGACGGAGCGTCGCGTACCACTCGGCCGCCCGCTGGATCTTGTCTTCCGGCACCCAGGTGATCTCGGCCACCCGGTCGAGCGGGTAGGCGGCCGCGCGCGCGCGAAGTTCCGCGAAGCCCTCACACCACGCATCAACGAACTCCTTGTTGTACAGGTCCTTCTCGATGATGTGGTTGATCATGCCGAGCGCGAGGGCGCAGTCGGTGCCGGGCCTGATCTGCAGCCAAAGATCGGCCTTCTCCGCGGCGTCACTGCGGCGCGGGTCGATCACGATGATCTTGGCGCCGCGCTCCTTCTGGGCCCGGAGGGCGGCCCGCCAGAAGACGTCCCAGTAGCGGGGACCGCCGCCCCCCCAGAGCAGCACACATTGCGTGGTGGAGCGCACCACCGGGAACACCCGCCAGCCGAACACCGCATGCCCCATGGCGCACATGGGTCCGTAGCAGATGGCTCCCGCGCCCACGTGGTTCGGTGACCCGAGCAGGTTCATGAAGCGCTGGCGGATCTCGTCGTGGGTGCGGCCCGTGCCGCTCGTGGTGGCTACGGCCTCCGGGCCGTAGCGGTCGGCCACCTCGCGGATTTGTGCCCCGATCTCAGCTGTGGCCTGCTCCCACGAAACCTGCTCGAAACTCCCTGATCCGCGCGGACCAATGCGTTTGAGGGGATAGCGCAACCTGTCGGGGTGGTTGTTGTACTCGATGACCGCCCGCCGTCGCCGGCAACCCTTCGTGACCGGATACGTGCTCTTGACGCCGGGGAAGTCCATGTCTGGTTCCACCGACACCAGGCGTCCGTCCTCGACCGTTGCGGCCACACGGCAGGCGTTGTGGCACTGCATGCAGACGACCTTCTTTACAGCCATGCTGTTCCGTCCTTTGTTGAGCCTCAACCCACCCCGCTCTGTCGGTTCACTCCGCGGCCTTCTCGGCGGTCAAGGCAAATCCTCAAGGTTAAATAGTTGAACCTTAAACCATAATAGGAAGGCGGCAGGTGCGTGTCAAGGACGACCGACTTACGGTAGGGGTGCCGAGCGCTACAGGAGTCCAGTGGCGGGTTCCCCGGACCGGCGGGCTCAGCCCGTGATCACGTCCATGCCCGCGGGAAGGAAGGGACGTAACGCTTTGGGCACCTCTACCAGGCCATCTTCGCGCTGGTAGTTCTCCATGATGGCGATGATGGTGCGGCCCACCGCCACCGCCGTACCGTTCAGCGTGTGTACCAAGAAGGTGCCCTTCTCGCCCTTTGCCCGGCAGCGAAGGCGCCTGGCCTGGTAGTCGGTGCAGTTTGAGCAGGAAGTGACTTCGCGGTAGCGGCCTTCACTGGGGATCCAGGCTTCGTTGTCGTACTTCTTGGCCGCGGGGGCGCCCAGGTCGCCGGCGGCTATGCACACAGAGCGGTACGGCAGCCCGAGGTCCTCCAGTATCTCGCGCTCGAGGCTCCATATGAGGTCGTGCTCTGCGCCGGACGAGTCGGGATGGCAAAAACTGAACATCTCCACCTTGTCAAACTGATGCACGCGGAAGATGCCCCGAGTGTCCTTGCCCGCCGCTCCCGCTTCGCGGCGGAAACAGGTGGAGTAGCCCACGTAGCGGACGGGAAGTGCCTCCTCGTCGAGGATCTCGTCCATGTGAAGCGCCGCCAGAGGCACCTCGGACGTGCCGATGAGGTTCAGCGCATCCTTCTCGACGCGATAGACCTGCTGCTCGTCGGTGGGGAAGAAGCCCGTGCCGAACATGGCGTCGTCCCGCACCAAGACCGGAGTCACCACTGGGCGAAACCCCTTGCCCATGAGCTTCTGGAGGGCAAATTGCACCAGAGCGAACTGAAGGAGGACAAGGCCTCCCTTCAGATAGGCGAACCGGCTGCCGGACGCCTTGGAGCCGCGCTCCATGTCGATGAGATCGAGGGGCGCGGCCAGATCGAGGTGATCCTTGGGGGCGAAAGCGAACGTGGGGGGATCGCCCCAGTGCAGGAGCACCTCGCTCTTCTCCTCGCCTCCCTCCGGAGCCGCCGGGTCCGGCAGGTTAGGCAGCTGGAGCAACTCCTCCTCGAGCTGCGCCTCGATTGTCTTGAGCTCGCTCTCGAGCGCTTTGATCTCCGCTCCCACCTCGCGCATAGCCGCGATCCGCCCACCAGCGTCCTCACCCGCCCTCTTGGCCCTCGCGATCTCCTCGCTTACTGTGTTGCGCAGCCCCCGCTTCTCTTCCACCTGTACGAGGATCTCGCGCCTGCGGGCGTCGAGCGCGAGGAGGGAGTCGAGCGCCGCCTCGGCGTTCTCGCCGCGGCGGCGGAGCGATGCGCGCACCATGTCGGGTTCGTTGCGGATCAGCTTGATGTCGAGCACGGGCGTTCCTTCGTCCTGGGTCAGCTGAGGTGAGGCGGCTTACCGATAGGGTAGCTGCCCAGTACCACAAGCCGCGGGAGCTTGCAGGCAAGACACGAGAGAGCCTCGGCTACACGTTCGTCGGCGACCCGGCCGTCCATGTCCACAAGGAATATGTAGTCGCCGAGCCGCCGCTTGGAGGGCCGCGACTCGATCTTGGTGAGATTGATGTAGCGGTACGCGAACTCCTGCAGGATGAGGAGCAGCGCACCGGGGCGGTCTTTCATGCTTTCGCAGACCACGGAGGTCTTGTAGGGCTCGGAAAGATCCTGCCGCTCCCTGACTTTTGACAGGAACACGAAGCGGGTCTCGTTGTCGTCGTGATCCTCGATGCTGTCCCTCAGGATGATGCAGCCGTACTCCTCGGCGGCGATAGCCGTGCCGATGGCGGCCCAAGGCTCCGAGCTTGCGGCCACCGTCTCGACTGCGCCCGAGGTGGAGTTGGCCGCCTCCACGTGAATGCCGGGGAGGTTCTTTCGCAGCCAGATGCGGCACTGGGCCACGGCGTGCGGGTGAGACACCACTTTGGAGATGCCTTCGAGGTGCACCTCGGGGCGCGTTATCAAGCGGTGGCGTATGGGATGGCGCACTTCCCGCACCACCTGCAACCCGTGGTCTTCGCGGGCCAGGTAGTCGACGGTCATGGATACCGAACCCTCGATGGAGTTTTCGATGGGGACGACGGCGCATTCGACGGCACCTTCTTCCACACCGTGAATGGTATCGGCGATAGAAGCGAAAGGAACAAGGTCCGGTGGCCGCCATCCCTCTTGGGGCGCCCTGAGCAGGGTCGAGCGCAGAGCCTCTTCCGTGAAGGTGCCGTGCGGGCCCAAGAAGCCGACGCGACGCGCCGAAAGAATGACGAGCTCGTCAGCACCCGAGGTAGGCCAGTCTAGAAAGCCCGGATCGCAGTTACAGTTCATCCGTTCCTACCGGCCGAAGCTCCCTCGTGTCATCGGTGGCGCGAGAACCGTTGGAGTCGGGCACATAAGCCGCCGTATCGTCAACCGCGTCCTGCTGCGACCGCTCGATCGTGGGCCATCCAAGCGTGGAAGGCGCGGGTGGGAGGGCCTCGAGCGGCGCAAGACCTTGGCGTTTGCGCCTGCGGTTCTCCCGTTCCAGCTCCTGCGCCTCCTTCTCGGCATCCTCCAAGGAGAGGGCGGCTGCCTCCTCGTCCTTGCGTACCTGCTGGCGTGGAACGAGGGAGAAGGGAGTGTTGCCCTTGGCGCGCGCCTGATCGACGGCCTCGACTTCTTCCGGCGCCAGGGCGATGTCGGGTTCGCCTCCGCGCAGGGTCTTCACATAGATGCGGGCGAACTCACGGCTGACGACCGTGGTGATGACGACGCCGTCGTCGAGGGCGTCGAGGAGGGCGACCGCGCTGCTCTGCCGACCGCCCAGGTCGTGATAGGCATCGAAGCGGACCACGCCGATGCGCGAGATGCAGCGATCGATACGCACCTCATGGTCCTTGGC
>Ga0351900_1216_pt1 | contig 11443 bp, 10 predicted proteins | sample BONcelHT113001D3_FD_205827 | JGI IMG/M metagenome (GOLD analysis project Ga0351900, IMG submission 205827) | Enriched cells from coal bed in the Powder River Basin, Montana, United States - BONCAT cells T11 rep1 HSBNCT.T11.300.1.D3 ...
CGGAACAATTTATCTGGTGGATGAAGGATTTTCAACAATCGAAAGTTTTGCTGTGGTTGCCGGAAAAATTGCTGCAACCGGCACAACTGAGGAAATTCTTAAAAAATATTCTTCTGAAAATATTGTGGATGCCACCGGCAAGTTTATTTACCCGGGTTTTAACGATGCGCACTGTCATTTTAACGGTTATGGCAACAACCTGATGCAGTATGCCGATTTACGGGGAACTACAAGTGTGGATGAGATTTATGAAAGGTTGAAATTGCACCACGAAAATTTTGGTGGTGACTGGATTCTTGGCCGGAGCTGGGATCAGAATGACTGGCCTGTAAAAGAATTTCCGGATAAAACAGAACTCGACAAACTGTTTCCTGAAACACCGGTTTACCTTGTTCGGGTTGATGGCCACGCCGGCTGGTGCAATTCGAAAGCATTGGAAATGGGCAGAATTACTGCCGCCACAAAAGTGCAGGGTGGGGAAGTGGTATTGAAAAATGGCCAGCCCACCGGGGTTTTGGTTGATAACGCGATGGGATTGGTGTCAAAACTGATTCCTGAGATCACCTCTGACCAGCAACAAAAAGCGCTGTTGGCCGCACAAACCAACTGTTTTGCTGCCGGACTTACTTCGGTTACAGACTGCGGCCTCGACAAAAACACCATTTTGCTGATGCAGGAAATGCATAACCGAGGCGAGTTAAAAATGCGCGTAAATGCCATGCTCAACCCAACCGAGGAAAATTTTGAATTCTTTGTGAAAAAAGGACCGCAAAAATCTGACAGACTGGTGGTAAATACAATTAAGCTTTATGCCGATGGCGCGCTGGGTTCGCGTGGTGCGCTGCTGCTTAAAGATTATTCAGATGATCCCGGTAACAGCGGGCTACAAATAGAAACACAGGAATATTACGATAAAATTTGTCAACTCGCATTCGACAATAATTTTATGATGGCAACACACGCCATAGGCGACAGTGCCAACCGGCTGGTGCTGAATACTTACGGCAAATTTTTGAAAGGTAAAAACGATCGGCGCTGGCGCATCGAACACGCGCAAATCGTTAATCAGGATGATTTTGCGAAGTTTGCTGAATTTTCAATTGTTCCTTCCATTCAGGCAACACATTGCACTTCAGATATGTCGTGGGCAGAAAATCGGGTGGGAGCGGAGCGCATCAAAGGAGCATACGCATATCAGACTTTACTCACCCAAAACGGCTGGCTGCCCAATGGAACCGATTTTCCGGTGGAAAACATTGAACCGATTTATACATTTTTTGCTGCTGTTTTCCGTACCGACCACAAAGGTTTTCCCGAAGGTGGCTGGCATGTTGAAGAGGGTCTCACCCGTGAACAAACGCTTCGATCGATGACAATTTGGGCAGCCAAAGCTTCGTTCGAAGAAAATAAAAAAGGTAGCCTCGAACCCGGAAAATTTGCCGATTTTGTTATTCTCGACACTGATTTGATGACCACTTTACCACAAGAAGTTCTGAATACAAAAATTGAAAGTACCTGGATTGGCGGTGAGAGGGTTTTCAATAGTAATGAATAATTGTTTGGGTGTGACTTATAATTAGTTGTTTGCTTTTATACAGGAATGATATTAACTTTGGGAAAAAACAAAAATGATTGATTGGACATTACATATTGAATCTGTACCCGAAATACTCTATGGTAAACCAGTTATTAAAAACACAAGAATTCCTGTTGATTTGATTCTTGAAAAATTGGCATCAGGTGATACCGTTGAGGATTTAATGGTAGCATATCCGAAGATAAAAAGGGAAGATATAACTGCCTGTTTATTATTTGCCGCCGATTCTGTTAAAAATGAAGTTGTATTCTCAAGAGCATCCTGACAATGAATATTGTGGCTGATGAGAGTGTTGATTTTGGAATTATTTCTCTGTTGAGGCAAAACGGCATTTCTGTTGTGGCAATTGCTGAGGAAAATTTTGGAATAAAAGACGAGGAAGTGCTTGCGATTGCAGTTAAAAATCAATGTTTACTTATTACCGAAGATAAGGACTTTGGAGAATTGACCTATCGTTTGAAAATGGAACACAAAGGAATCCTGTTAATCAGACTTGGAGACTTACCCCGATTGGAAAGAATTGAAATAGCAGCTCAAATAATTGTAAAACATCTGGATCACCTTAATAATAACTTTTCGGTTTTGGATAAAAGAGGTATAAGAATTAAAACTGCTCATAAAAAACGGTAACAAACATGCTGTTTATATTTAAGGCCAGAAACAAATATTACCGAAGGTTTAATTTTTTTTCGCCCTCAGAACTTTTTTAACATCCATTATACAAGCAGATTTTAAAATCCCCGATAAGGCACCACGTTTTGCAGACAAAAATTGAAAGTACATGGATTGGCGGTGAGAAGGTGTTTGAATTTTAACATAAAATCCGGATTTTTTCGTTTATTTAAGCACAGTATTTTAACGGTTTAAAACAATGTTTTGATTAACAGTCATTTTAAAAATGAATTCAACTATGAAGACAAAAATTCCAAGTTTAATCGCATGCGTATTATTTATTAGTTCCATATCACATGGACAGGTGGATTCTGCCCAGTTTGTTATATTGCAAAAGCAGGTGAACGAACTCATTAAGGCAAACACTTTGCAGGCCAACGAAATTAAAAGCCTGTATATTCAGGATTACAAAAAAATTGAGTACTCAGTTTCCACAGCCCTTGAAGGAGCCACAGCACTAAGTACGCTGGCTATAAATACGCGAATCCTGAATGTTGTTTCAAGCGCCGGTGAAACAATGCTTAGCATCAATAACATATCAAGCTCTGAATCGATGGGATTTGATTTTAAAGAACAATTGATAAAAATTGCGTCTGACGTGCTCATTGAAAAAACCGATGAAACCAACCCGAATTCACCGGTTGTTCAAAGAAATTTTAGAATAAAGAATTTAATTACCTCGGTGGTTAACAACGATATTGTGCAGGGCTTAATTAAATCGAACCCAATCAGTTCCACTGCATATTCGTTAATCAACCAGGCTTTTTCGGCTTCAGAAACAAACTTTTTCAGCGGAGAAAAACAGGTTATCATTCAAAGGGGATTTACTGCGCCAAACGACTTTAACAGCTTTAAAAAAGAATACTCCAGCTTTAGTAATTCCTGGAATACGCTTGGAGGCGAATTTAAAGGAATCAATCAAACTGAGAGAATAATACCCGACGAAGCCATTAAAACATTTACACTGAAAATTAATGATTATATCCAGATTTACGATTCGCTGAATATCATCAATTCAAATTTTGGTATGGCTGTGAGAAACTGGGAAAGCAAATACATTCAAATCGTAAATGAGGCTTCGGTTTATAAAAATCAGTTAACGAACACGTTTAAAAATTCCACAGACAATAAAAATGCAGATCTGACCATGGAGACTGCAAAATCACGGTTCAGAGCACTTATGGACACAACAAGGTATACATTAAAAACTGTGATTGAAAATGAATCTCTCAAAAAACCCCTGGAAAAGGCTGAGAAGTTTAAGTTGATGGAGAATAACATTAATACAGCATATCTTGATTTTTTAAGCATTCAAACAAATTTTATCGACAGCTACATTGAAATACTCAACAACACGATTTCAAAATCGAACGATAAAAGCAATGATTTTCAGGTGGATCTGAAAAATCTGAACAAAACAAAAAAGAAACTGACAGATGATAAAAAAGACCTTGAATTTTTGATGAATGAATTTAAAAGGATTGCTGAGATTTACGAATAAGATGTCAGGTAGAATTTGACATCCTCAACTCGGATTTAATGACAGCCAATCCGTAGCAGGTTTATTAAAATCATAACCAATGGACATCAAACTAAAAGAAAATTTCATTGTTCTCTGGGAAAAGTATTTTGGCAATGCCGAGCTTCCCATTATTTTTTATTATTCCGATTTTGAAAATGATGCTGAAATAGTCGCAAAATCTGAAAAATGGAGCTGTTTTATTGGCGAACTATTCCTTACCTGAAATAATGCACCCGCAGCCAGTGTTTGTACATTGGATCGATAAATTCAATGTTATTTTTGTGTATCTCAATAATTTCCTTGTTAATCAAAGCTTTTTTAATGCGCGAAACATTAGCCGAAGTGCCCAATTTATAGTTTTGTATCACATCTTTTGAGCTAAATTTTTCCTCACCTTTTAAAACTGCATCTAAAAAATAAACCTGCGGGGCGCTTAACGAATCGGTATTGGTTTGGTAGAGAAAACCAAGTTGCAAAAGCAGATTTTCAAAGGCTTCGGTTACCAGTAGTTCATCACATTCGGTTGTAGTCCTCAGCCAGCTTAAATGGGCAAGTTGCTGAACATAAAAAGGATGATTTTCGCACAACCTGCAAATTAGTTTTGCTCCATTTTCAGTGACTTTTTTCCCTGAGAGTTCAAACCGCTCAACGATAAATGGAATCCAGTGTTTTTCGGCAATTTTATCGAGATAAATAACATCGCCAAATTTATAAAAGGGCATACTTTGCGTATTGAAAACATCGAGTAACATGTGCCGTTTGCTTCCGTACAGGCAATAGCCTACATGCTGATGTTTTTGCCAGTGAGCCCGCAAAGTTTTCTGAAATTCAACAGGTTCATCAAAACCCGCGATATTCTGAAATTCATCGATACAAATCATTATCCTGAGTTTCTTTTCCTGTGCAATTTTTTCAGGGAGGTTCAAAATTTCATCGGGTTGTTTTTGAACTTCTTTCCAATCGAAGCTGACCGATAAATCAGTTTCCGGAGCCGGACTGAATGAAATACTCGGAACTACCCGCATAAGAAAATTCCGTGCGGTTTCCATTATTTCATCAGCTTTTCCTGAAGTGGCTTTTAAAACCTCACCCGAAAAGTGCTGATAAAATTGCCTTTCTGAACGAATATTAAAAAGATCGATAAAACAAAACCGGATATCCTGATTATTTTGCTGAATAATTTCGGCTGATTTTTGAACCAATGATGATTTTCCCCATCTTCTTGGCGAAATAATCACTGTATTAATCAATGAATTGAAGTTACCGGCCAAATGAGAGGTTTCTTCAGTACGGTTGGTGAAGAATCCGGCAGAAGCAATTTTTCCAAAAATAAAAGGCGTTTCCATTTTTTGTTTCAAAATTAACTAACAAAATTGTAACTAACAAAATTGTAACTAACAAGTTTGTTAGTTTTTATTCAAGTGTTGATCGGTAATAATGAATTGGTTGGATTTTTAATGATTTTTTGCATTTCAGGTTTTTTTAAATGCCGGAAAAATTTCAAATTACATCGCGAACAAAATTGTAAATTGCACGCTTAAAATCGAATTATCAAAACAAAAATTCAAATGCGATGAAAACAAAAAATTTAATTTTAATTATTGGTTTAATATTTTTAGTAATAACCTCTTGCAGCCCAATTTACCAGTGTGGTCAACCCATTCCCGAAAAAAATCCGTTTGTTTCAAAACGGTTTAAAGCGGTAATTTCCGAACGTGACTTGCTTTGTACAACGCTTGAAACACGCGATAATGAAATTGTTTTACTGAAGGAAAACATTGAATCGCTAAAAGGAAATATTGTGGGATTGAACCAGTCGATTACCGATATTGAAAAGAAATACAATGATTTGTCGGGAGAAAAGCTTTCGGAAGCCGAGCAGTTTAACCTGGCACTGAAACAAAAAACCGAAGAGTTGAACTTTAAAGAAAGGCTTTTACAGGAACGTGAACGCGCACTAAACGAGTTGCGCGATGTTATTGCGCGGCAGGACTCGATTACAAAACGGCTGAATGATATAATCCGGAATGCTTTACTGGGCTTTAATTCCGACGAGCTTTCGGTAGAAGTAAAAAACGGGAAAGTTTATGTTTCCATGTCCGACAAGTTGCTTTTCAAATCGGGTAGCGTGGCTGTTGAAAACAAAGGAAAAGAGGCAATTAAGCTGCTGGCAGATGTTTTGGGAAAAAATCCGGATATTGACATCCTTATTGAAGGCCACACCGACAATGTTCCGATTAAAACAGCAGTTTACAAAGATAACTGGGATTTGAGCGTTGCCCGCGCAACATCAATCGTGAGAATTTTAACCGAGGAATATAAAATTGAACCAACCCGTTTAACCGCATCCGGTAAAGGAGAGTTTTCGCCGCGCGCCTCAAACGAAACACCCGATGGCAGGGCGCTCAACCGTCGCACCGAAATCATTCTTTCTCCAAAACTCGATGAAATTATGAAGTTGCTGAATCAGTAACAGTAGCCCTGAGCAGGTGACTCCAAGTTACCTGCTCAGTAGTTTCACAGGTACCGGCGCACTTTTCGAATATAATTCAGATATTCCGCACCATAAATTTTCTTCATGAATTTCTCTTCCTTCAAAATAAAAAAATGAATGCCAACCAGCGCTAAAACCGCAAAACCAATAAAAAACAGGTTTGGCAAAAAAACGGCAATTCCCAGAAAATAAAGGTCGAGAGATAGAAAAAACGGATTGCGGGAAACTGAAAAAATTCCTGTGGTAACAAGTTTCCCTTTGTTTTTTTCATCCATTCCAAACCGAAGGGAGTTTTTGAAATGGAATAATGTCAATGTCAATAAAACGAGTGATATGGAAATAACCAATACACCTGCAATTTTCAGAAAAGCAGATTCTATTAATTGATGGGTAATTGATTCATGAAGTATTGAAACTGAAACTTGAAATACAGGTTTCGCAATTTCCCAAAGCCACAATAACATTATCACCAGAAAAACCGGATAAATAAAAAGTGCAGTTTTGACTGCTTTTCTCCGGGCAGAACTTATTTTAACCCCTTTTCTTTTCAGAAAAATAATTCTTTCCGAAATCAACGAAGTCAAAATCAAAAAACTTAAAAAAGGAAAAATTTCAAATCTGTTCATGTCTGTAAAATTGAGTTTGAAAGTTAAGAAAATTCGGAAAATATTTTTAAAAGACTGAAGTGTTTAAACCTGCCCGTCCGATCAGGCGGGCTTTGAACTCTGAACCCTGAACCCGAAACTGCTGCCATGTCGTTAAAGTAAGTTAAACAGATACTTTTCCGCCACTTGATTTGTTCTTATCTTTACAACGAGTTAAAATTTTAAAAGATGAACAAACCACGAATTCTCTGGACCGACGACGAAATTGATTTATTACGCGCTCATATTATTTTCCTTGAAAGTAAGGGATATGAGGTTGAAATAGCCAACAACGGACTGGATGCAGTTGAGAAAGTAAAGGAAAATTATTACGACATTATTTTTTTAGACGAAAATATGCCCGGCATGACGGGACTGGAAACGTTGACGCAAATTAAAGCCATCTCGCCAAATGTGCCGGTGGTGATGATTACCAAAAGCGAAGAGGAAAATATAATGGATGAGGCAGTAGGTTCGAAAATTGCCGATTACCTGATTAAACCTGTTAACCCGAAACAGATTCTGCTTTCGCTGAAAAAGAACATCGACCAGCAAAGGCTGGTTACACAGCAAACAACATCAGCATATCAAATTCAGTTTGGGAAAATAGGGATGCAGATTAACGACAGGCTGAACTACAAAGAGTGGATTGATGTTTACAAAAAGCTGGTTCACTGGGAGATAGAACTTAGTCAAAGCGACGATTCGGCGATGGATGAAATTCTGGCCATGCAAAAAGAGGATGCCAACAATGCATTTTTCAGGTTTATCAAAGATCATTATCTCAACTGGTTTTTACAGGATATTGGCGAACGGCCACTTTTATCTCCCGACATTTTCAAACATAAAATATTCCCGTTGCTCGACAGTGGAAAAAAAGTGTTTGTGCTGGTAATAGATAATTTGCGTTTTGACCAGTGGCGAACCATTAACAAGGTTTTTGATAACTATTTCAGAACCGAATCGGAGGATTTGTATTACAGCATTTTACCCACAGCAACCATGTATGCCCGCAACGCCATGTTTTCCGGGTTAATGCCCTCGGAAATTGAAAAACTATACCCCGATATGTGGGACGACGACGATAACGAAGGAAATAAAAACAGGTTCGAGGAGCAATTGCTGCGCAAACAAATGACCCGACATGGCAGAAAAGAGAAACTCTATTTCGATAAAGTATCGGGAATGCGCATGGAACGCCGAATTTCCGATAGTTTGAGCAGTATTCTGGATAGCGATTTATCTGTTATGGTTTTCAATTTTGTGGATATGATTTCGCACGCCCGAACCGAAATGGATATGATAAAAGAACTGGCTGGCGATGAAAAAGCTTACCGTTCGTTAACCCTGAGTTGGTTTAACAACTCCTCGCTGCTGGCGCTTTTAAAGGGCCTTTCTGAAAATGATATTCGGGTTGTGGTAACCACCGACCACGGCTCTATCAGGGTGAACAATGCAATTAAAGTTATTGGCGACCGCGAAACCAATACCAACCTGCGCTATAAACTGGGTAAAAACCTGAACTACAAATCGAAACAGATATTTGAAGTTCGCGACCCGCGAAAAGCGTTTTTACCTTCACGAAACGTAAGTACCAGCTATATTTTTGCCAACTCCGACGATTTTCTGGCTTACCCGAATAATTACAACTATTACGCAAATTACTATAAAGACACTTTTCAGCACGGCGGTATTTCGATGGAAGAGATGATTATTCCGTTAATAACATTGGCGCCAAAAGGGTAAATTCAACTGAACTACTATCCTTCCTCCACCTCTTTTCTCATTTGCGCGTACAATTTGTTTGCAAAAATAAAGTCGTTTAGTTTTTGATTATTGCTGTTCAGAATTTCCTTGTTGGTGCCAGTCCACTCTTTTATTCCTGTGCTGATAAAAAGTATCGACTCGCCAATTTCAATCACCGAGTTCATGTCGTGGGTATTGATAATGGTGGTCATTTCAAACTCCTTTGTTAAATCGAAAAGCAATTGGTCGATAACTGTCGATGTTTCGGGATCGAGACCGGAGTTGGGTTCGTCGCAAAACAGGTAGCGCGGGTTAAGGGCAATGGCACGCGCAATGGCAACCCTCTTTTTCATTCCACCGCTGATTTCACTGGGGGAAAGGCTATATGCCCGCGGTTCAATATTAACATGGTCGAGACAAAATGCAACCCGCTGCTGTTTTTCCCTGAGACTCATGGTAGTGAACATATCGAGCGGGAAACGAACATTTTCTTCCACCGAAATACTGTCGAAAAGCGCACCTCCCTGAAAAACCATCCCGATTTCCTGCCGCATTTTTTTGCGTTTTTTTTGGCTGGTTAAAGTAAAGTTGCGGTCGTCATACCAAATTTCACCCTGGTCAATATCAAACAAACCCAGGATGCATTTCAGCAATACAGTTTTTCCCGAACCGCTCCGCCCGATAATAAGGTTGGTTTTCCCTTTTTGGAAAGTGATGGATATATCTTTCAAAACCTCGTTTCCATCAAACGTTTTCACTAAATTTTTAACTTCTATCATGTGAGTAGCAAACGGGTTAAAATTAAATCGAAAAACAATATCAGTATATTGGTATTTACCACGGCGGTTGTGCTTGCTTTTCCCACGTCGAGCGCACCGCCCTGCACATAATACCCGAAATATGCAGGAACCGAAGCAACCAGAAAACCAAAAACCAGCGATTTAATGATTGAAAATGTAGCATAATACGGAACAAATAATGTTTTTATTCCATCAACATATTCTGGCAAAGTAATGGTTCCGGTAATAGGCCCGGTAACCAGTCCGCCCAAAATTCCGAAGAAAACACTAATGACATACAAAAACGGGAAAATAAAAACAACCGCGATGATTTTGGGCAGTATAAGGTAACTTGCCGAGTTAATACCCATAATTTCCAGCGAGTCGATTTGTTCGGTTACCCGCATACTCCCGATTTCGGAAGTAATATTTGAGCCAATTTTCCCGGCCATAATCAGCGCCATCATGGTCGATGAAAATTCGAGCAGCAAAGTATCGCGGGTGGCCAATCCAATCAGATACGACGGATACAGCGGATTCATAAGTGCATAGGCAAACTGGATAGTCATAATTCCCCCGATAAAAATAGAAACCACAACTACTATACCTACCGAACTTACACCCAGGTTTTCGATTTCGTAAAATAATTGTTTAATGTACATTCTGTGCTTTTCGGGCCTTGCAAATGCCATTTTAAGCAACGAAAAATACCGGCCAACGTGAAATAGAAATTTCATTTTATTTCAATTATTTAGTTTTTCAACAAAAATTAAAACAGAAGCTAAAATTACAATTTTAAACACCCTAAACAAACAGTTTGCTGATATGAAAAGCAATTGAATTAAAAATATACTGCAAATCAAAATGATGTGCATAAAATTAATATTTTTGAGGTTATACAAACTAAAACTTCATGAACAATAACTACTGTATTATAATGGCTGGCGGAACAGGAAGCCGATTCTGGCCACTAAGCCGTTTGGCCAAGCCAAAGCAGTTTTTAGATATTCTTGGCACCGGGCGCACGTTTCTTCAACAAACTTTCGACAGGTTTTCAAAAATAATTCCTGTCGAAAATTTTGTCGTGGTTACCAATATAAAATACAGGAATCTGGTACTTGAGCAACTTCCTCAAATTAAGGAAGAACAAATTTTGCTTGAACCTTTGCGCCGGAATACAGCGCCTTGTATTGCCTATGCCACCTACAAAATAAAAACCCTAAATCCGGATGCCAACATGATTGTGGCGCCTTCCGATCATGTAATTCTGAAAGAGGAGGAGTTTATACATCAGATTAAAAACGGGATTGATTTTGTAAAGGAAAACAACGCATTGCTCACACTCGGCATAAAACCGTGTCGGCCTGAAACCGCGTACGGTTACATTCAGGTAAAAAAGAAAGTTGATTTCAAAGACCTCGATAACTTGCATAATGTGAAAATTTTTGCTGAAAAGCCCGACATTCAAATGGCAAAACTTTTTATCGACAGCGGCGAGTTTTTCTGGAATTCCGGAATATTTATCTGGTCAATGTTTTCGATTACTGAGGCATTTGAAACTCACCTGCAAAATGTTTCGTCGATGTTTGAAAGCGGAATGAAATTATATAATACTGCCGATGAAGTTCATTTTATCAATAAAATTTACTCTGAAATGCAATCCATTTCGGTTGATTACGGAATTATGGAGAAAGCCCGGAATGTTTATGTTTTAACCGCAGATTTTGGATGGAGCGATCTGGGTAACTGGGGTACTCTTTACGAAAACCGCAATAAAGACGAAGCAGGAAATGTGATCAATGGCGACAACATTTTAACTTATGACACTAAAAACTGTATCATCAATGTATCAGGCGAAAAAGTGGCGGTTTTGCAGGGGCTTGATGGTTATATCATTGCCGAATCGAACGATACTTTAATGATTTGCCGCCGGGAAGATGAGCAGCAAATCAAGAAATTTGTAACCGATGTCAGGATAAAAAAAGGGGA
>Ga0351900_1217_pt1 | contig 11419 bp, 12 predicted proteins | sample BONcelHT113001D3_FD_205827 | JGI IMG/M metagenome (GOLD analysis project Ga0351900, IMG submission 205827) | Enriched cells from coal bed in the Powder River Basin, Montana, United States - BONCAT cells T11 rep1 HSBNCT.T11.300.1.D3 ...
TTTGGGATGCGCACCATTTTGCAGACTCGAGGTATTCCGGCGATCCAGACAAGCGGCCTTTATATTTTTCAGAACTCAATTCTTCGGCAATATTCAGTAAATCGCGGCTCGAAATAGAATGAAATGATTTCAGGATTCTTTCTGTTTCACCATTTTGCGAGAATCCGGCACAAACAAAAAAGAGTAAAAAGGATGTATTTATAAGAATTTTCAATCTCATTGTTCTGAAATTTTTAATGTTGAGCCGTTAAAAGTATAAAAAATGAAGTTGAATTGCCCGTGTTGATTTTCATTTACAAAATATGCATTAAATTTCTACATCATTAATTTAAATCGAACGAATATGAACATGAAAATTATCAGGGGAACCTTATTTGGCGGGATTGCCTATTTTTTACTTGGATGGCTGGTTTGGGGAATTTTGCTGATGGATTTTTACACGGCAAATTACAACCAGGTGATGAACAGACCCGAAGCAGATATGGTTTGGTGGGCGATGATTGTTTCCAATTTGGCAACAGCATTATTGCTGACACTTATTTTAAAATGGTCGGGCGCCAGAGAAATTATGGATGGCTTGAAAATTGGAGCTATCGTAGGATTTCTGTTTTCGTTAAGCATCGACTTATCTTTTTATTCCATGACAACCCTATTTAACAGTCTTTCAGGAATCGTTGTGGATTTGGTAATTAATTCAGCAGTAATGGCTGTAATTGGATTGGTTATCGTTTTGCTTTGGGGGAAAGAAAAAACAGCCTGATTTAATTTCTGAAATTTACTTCTGAACAGATATTTTAGTGAGAGGGCGACTTAAATCACCCGCTCACTACATTTATACTTACCCTCCAACCTCAACTTCAATCCCGTATTTTTCAAAAATTTCAGTGGCGTTTTTCAGGTCTTCGGCTGTTGGTTCATCCATTTCTGCCGAATTGTATTCCATTTCCAGCTTTTTGTATTTCCCACTGGCAATGTTGTGATAAGGCAGCAGATTTACTATCGGTTTTTTAATGGGTGTCGTGGTTTCCAAACCGCGATTTTTAAGAGGTAGCCTAGTAATAAATTCAGCCATCCCTGTTATTTCTTTAAACCCGCTATTTACATTCTTAATCAATGGAATTCTGATATTGATATTTGCCCCGGCTTCAGCCAATATTTTTAGGTTTTTCAGAATCAACCGGTTGTCAACGCCTGTCCATTTTTTATGCTGAACGGGGTCCATCAGTTTTAGATCGTATAAAAACAAATCAGTGTATTTGGCAACCTCCAGAAGCGTTTCGGTTGAAGCAAAACCACAGGTGTCAACCGCTCTGTGCAACCCATTTTCGCCACATGCTTTAAGCATTTCAATCAGAAATTCGGGGTGCATCAACGGCTCACCACCCGAAAAAGTAACGCCACCACCAGAGTGTTCAATGTGTACCCGTTCGCGTTCGATAATCTGCATCAAATCTTTAACTCCGTATTGTTTACCCGACATTTCGATGGCTTTTGACGGGCAGGCTTCAGCACATTTTCCGCAAAGTGTGCATTTTTCACCATCAGTTACAATTCCTTCGGGAGTCAGTGTGAGTGCATCTTCCGGGCAAACTTCGATACAATCCTGCGCCCCGATGCATTTCGAAGCGGTGTATAATTTCTGTACTTCCGGCGACTGACTTTCGGGATTGTGGCACCACGCACATTTCAGCGGGCAACCTTTCATAAAAATGGTTATCCTGATGCCCGGACCATCGTTAATGGAGTAGCGGCGAATATCGAAAATCAGTGGAATCATAGGATAGTTTAAGGTTCCGAGTTTAAAGTTCAATGACTAAAAAGAAATGTTACTTGGAAAGGGAAAAGCAGAAATCTACTATTTTGCAGGAATAATAAATAGCTTTATTGAATACTGATGTTCCATTAAATAATGGCAAATTTTAAACATGCATCAATATCTTCAGAAACCAGTGAAGGGTACTGTTTCAGAACTTCTTCCCTTGTTTCACCGGCACTTAAAAATTCCAAGATGGTTTGAACAGCAATTCGTTTGCCTCTTATTGTTGGTTTCCCGTTACATACCGCTGGGTCCACTGTAATTCTGTACTTCAGATTTTCCATCACATTCTGTTTTGATTTCAAATGTATTTAATTTATTGCATAATTCCGAATGTCAGTCTATTGCAAATGAAGTCGCGGCGAATATCAAAAACATGAGAAATCATGCTTTACAATTGAGATTTGAGTATTGAAATAAATTCCAAAAGACAAATAGCAAAATTCGAATAAATCCCAATTTTGAAAATCTAAAAATCCAAACCATTTAACATTTTCTGTTTTGAAAATTGAAATTTCAGGTATTTGAAATTTATTTGTCATTTGATTTTTGAAAGTTTGTTATTTAAAATTCTCATTACTCCTTACTTTGTACTAAAAATCTAAAATGCCTCATTCTCCGTCCTCTCAATCACCTCGTTCTGCAAATCAGCGTTCATGTCGTTAAAGTAGTCGCTGTAGCCAGCCATGCGCACGAGCAGGTCGCGGTAGTCTTCAGGACAAGCCTGTGCCGCCAGCAAAGTTGCCGTGTCAACCACGTTAAACTGAATGTGGTGGCCGCCCAGCGAAAAGTAACTGCGGATGAGGTGGCCCAGTTTTTCAATGTCCTTTTCACGTTTCAGCAGGCTGGGTACAAAACGCAGGTTAAGCAAGGTTCCACCCGATTTTACATGATCGAGTTTGCCAAGCGAACGGATGACGTTGGTTGGTCCATGCGTATCGCAACCATGTGATGGTGAAGTTCCGTCGGAAATGGATTTTCCCGAAAAACGCCCGTTGGGAGTTGCTCCCAGCACTTTTCCAAAATAGACATGACAGGTTGTTGAAAGCATGTTCAGGTGAAAAGTCTCGCCTTTTGTATTCGGTTTTCCATCGATGGCCGCCAGTAAATCGTTGTAAACGCGAACAGCAATTGCATCCGCAGTTTCATCATCATTTCCAAAAAACGGAGTATAATTTATGATACGTTGTCTGAGCTTTTCTTCGCCTGCAAAATTCTTTGCCACAGCTCCCAGCAAACTGTCCATGCTAAAAGTTTTATCTTCGAAAACATGTTTTTCCAAAACCGAAAGACTGTCGGTCACAGTTCCTAAACCGGTGCATTGAATGTAGTTGGTATTGTAACGCGGACCGCCGTTGTAATAATCCTTTCCTTTCTGAATGCAATCTTCAATCACTACCGAAAGAAACGGTGCCGGGGCGTATCGGGCAAACATTTTGTCGATGTAGTTGCTTACCCTGATTTTCTGGTCAACCACAAAATTAAGCTGTTTCAGAAAAGCATTGTACAACTCTTCAAAATTCTGAAAGTTGCGTGGGTCGCCGGTTTCGATGCCGGCTTTTTTGCCTGTAAGCGGGTCGATGCCATTGTTCAGCGTAATTTCGAGAATCTTCGGAACATTCAGGTAACCTGTCAAAACGTATGCTTCCTTACCAAAAGCTCCAACTTCGATGCAACCGCTGCAACCTCCTTCGTATGCGTCCTGCAGCGATTTTCCCTGACGCAGTAACTCCTGCACATAAATATCGGGATTGAAAACCGAAGGGTAGCCGTGTCCCTGCCGGATAACTTTGCATGCGGCATTTAAAAACCTGTCGGGAGTTTTTTTGCTAATGTGAACCGAATTGCCGGGTTGCAAAATATGGAGTTCTTCAACGATTTCGAGCATTAGGTATGAAACTTCACTCACTCCGTCGCTGCCGTCAGATTTCAAACCGCCAATATTGATGTTTGTAAAATCGTTAAAAGTACCGCTTTCGCGCGCGGTGATACCCACTTTTGGCGGTGCGGGATGGTTGTTCACCTTTATCCAGAAACAACTGATGAGTTCTTTGGCTTCATCGCGGGTAAGCGTTCCCTCGGATATTTCCTTTTCGTAAAAAGGTTGCAGGTGCTGGTCGAAATGACCGGGGTTCATTGCGTCCCAGCCGTTGAGTTCGGTAATGGTCCCAAGGTGCACAAACCAGTACATCTGAATGGCTTCCCATAAATTGCGGGGTGCGTGAGCCGGAACGCGGCGGCAAACTTCAGCTATTTTTTTCAACTCTTTTACGCGCTGCGGATTGATTTCTTTTTCAGTAAGTTTTTCAGCCAAATCAGCATGACGTTCAGCAAAAACAATGACTGCATCACACGAAATGGCCATCGCTTTCAGTTCTTCCAGTTTTTCGGTGGCTTCGGGGTCATTTAAAAAATCGAGCCGGGCGATGTGGTCTTCAATTTCTTTTTTGAAGTCGAGCATTCCTTTTCGGTAGATTTTACCGTCGAGGGTGGTGTGTCCGGGTGCACGTTGTTCCATGAATTCGGTAAAAACACCGGCTTCGTAAGCAGCTTTCCATTCAGCCGGAACATGACTGAAAATCCGTTCGCGCATGGTGCGGCCTTTCCAGTAAGGAATCACTTCGCGTTCATAAGTATCAATATCTTCCTGTGGAATGGTATATCGCTGCTGGTCGCGCGAGTTGAGCACATGAAAATCATCGACACTGTGGCAAGTCAATTCAGGAAAAGTGGGTACCGATTTTGGAACCGGGCCGCGTTCGCCAACTATCAGTTCATCGGCTCCGATATAAATGGTTTTTAGTTTACAGATTTCCAGAAAATTGAGCGCGCGCATTACCGGTTCGGAGTATTTGCCGAGGGTTTCGCGGTAAAAACGTGTGGTAATCAGCGCCCTTTCAATAGAAAGCGATTCCTGGGTTTCTACGCTCAGTTTTCGTAAACGACGAATGCGGTCGTTCATTCCGGGCAGATGTTGCTTCTTTTCGGTTTGATAAAAATTGCCCTCTGAACCGGCAGGCCGCTCGGGGGATTTTGTTGATTTTATTGCAGTTAAAGTCATTTCTAAACAATTAAAAATGAGAAATTTAAAATTAAAAATAAGGAATAACGAATAAGAAATCAGAAAGATAAACAAGTATAATTCTTTTCTCCTCCCCTGCGGGGAGGTCGGGAGGGGCTTCTATAACATCAAACAGCAAAACAGGCAGCGGTAAACGCCGGGAAGATTCGTTTTATGCGCTTTTGATGACATCTCACGTGGTTTTAAATTCGAAGTAAAATTACTGATTTATTGCAATTCTTCAAATAAAGTCGTATTTTATTTAATCCGGGGTTCTAAATCAATGTTCACCGGGAATTTTGAAAAGCAAAAATTTAAAATCATGCCTAAAATTCGAAAAAGCAGTCATTTTGTTAACCTCAATTTAAATGTGCGCGGGTTGGTGCAATCGGCAACATTACTTATTAACGAACGCAGCAACGAATTGATAAAGAAAGGAGTTACTGTTTATAAACTTGGGCTTGGACAATCTCCTTTCCCGGTTCCGGATATTATACAGGAAGCTTTAAGAAGAAACGCACATCAAAAGGACTATTTGCCTGTTAAAGGACTTATGGCGTTGCGGGAAGCCATTTCAGAATTTAATTTCAGGCGGCAAGGAATAAAATGTTCGGCAGAGGATATTATGATTGGCCCCGGATCAAAAGAACTTATTTTTATTTTACAACTGGTTTATTACGGAGAACTGATAATTCCAACACCCAGTTGGGTATCGTATTCACCGCAGGCACGAATTGCGGGCAGACATGTTACCTGGGTTCCAACTACTGAAGAAAATGACTGGCGCCTGAGCCCTGAAAAACTGGAATTGATTTGTCGCGATGATCCCGACAGGCCGCGGGTTGTAATTTTAAATTACCCATCAAATCCAACCGGATCAACATATCCGAAAGTACGGTTAAAAAAGTTGGCTGAAGTTGCCAGAAAATACAACATCATTTTAATTTCCGATGAAATTTACGGGTTGATCGATCATTCCGGCGAACATATTTCCATTGCACAGTATTATCCTGAAGGAACAATTATAAGCAGCGGATTGAGCAAATGGGCGGGCGCCGGTGGATGGCGATTGGGGACTTTTACATTTCCTGAAAATTTGCGCTGGTTACAAAATGCTATGGCTATTGTAGCGAGTGAAACTTATACTTCTACAAGTGCCCCAATTCAATATGCTGCAATTACTGCATTTCAGGACCACCCCGAAATTGATATCTATTTGTATCACACCCGGAGAATACTTAAAATGCTTGGCAATTATATGGCTAACCGGTTGAAAGCCAAAAATATTACGATGCCAATACCCAAAGGTGCATTTTATTTATTTCTTAATTTTCAGTTTTATCGCGATAAACTTGCTTCAAAAGGGATTGTAACCTCGTTCGAATTATGCGAAACCCTTTTGCAGGAAACCGGGATTGCTGTTTTGCCCGGCAGTGATTTCGGACGGCAACCCGAAGAATTGACTTGTCGTTTGGCTTATGTTGATTTCGATGGCAAAATGGTTTTGAACAAAGCGATGACTGAATATGATTCAACTCCTATTGATGAGGATTTTCTTAAAAAATATTGCAGTAAAATGTTAGAAGCATTGGATAAACTGGAAAATTGGCTGGAGAAGTTGTAGATCAGGATATATTCTTTGATAAACTAATTTTCTGATGGCCTGAAATAAATCCAAACAGTTACTTCATTTTTCGATTCGCTGATTTTAACGATTTCAACCTTAAAAATGTCGAGGTTGGTTTTGTTTTTAATCTCCTCCTTTAAAAGTTGATTGCTGTTTAAAACATGAAGTCCCGAAACCGTAAATGTTAATGATTTTTTAAGTACAGTTTTTCGTGGCCGGTATTTTTCCATCGCAAAAGCGGCCATTAAAATAATGAAATTTGTAACAAGCAATCCATGCCAGTCTTCCATTGTGTAATCTACAAGTGCATTTATCACCGAAATTCCAACAGTAGTGAAAAGATAGGCCATATCCTTTAGTTCAAGGTTTACTGTTCTGAACCTGATGATGCTGAAAATGGCGAAAAGCCCCATTGCAAATCCGAATTCCATTTTTACCCTGTCAAGAATTGATGCGATAAGAAACACAATCAACCCTGTTAAAAATAAAGTGAACAGAAATTCGTACTGACCATTGTTTGGGTAATAAATAAACCGGATAAGAATAAAAATGGTTGCTGAACTAAAAAACAAACGGGTAAAAAAATCAGCCATTCTAACAACATCGACACCGGCAAAAAATTCGGCAATAAAACTTGCAAGTAATATCATGGTTTATTGATTTTAAAAATCAAAGTTATGACAATCATTTTTAAGTTTTCTGATAAAATCTTTAGAATCTTTGATTTTCTTAAAAAATCCCGCAGTAAATTTTTCGACCTCTGCTTTATCTTTTTCCGAAAGATATTTGAAACCGGCAATAGCTTGCATTACTTCTTTCTCTTTGCTGAGGTACAAATCGATAATTTTCTGATAACTTTCGTCATTATCGCGGCAATAACCTAAATAATCCCTGTCATAAATACTTTCGGTGTTCGACCATTCCTGCGGAAAAGTATAACTGGCGCCCACAAAACCCGAAAAGTCAAAATCGTATGGGAGCGTAATCACTTTATCGGTTACATCGGTCATCGATTTCATAAACTTGGTATTGTGACCACTTTTGATGCGCCAGTCAGTATCGGAAATTAAATACCTGAACATGGCTACTCTGTCAGCATCTTCCTCAACCAGATTTCGCCCTGTAATAGCAGGTGATTCAACCAATACACCGTTATTGCGTTTGGCAACAATTTCAGCAGGTTCAATCGAAAAACCATAAGCCTGATAATTTTTTTGTTTTTTACCAGTATCAATGTAATTAATATCCAAAAGCCTTACCCTGAAACTTCTGTCGGTAATGATATTGTAAAGCTTATATGCGAGAAATTCCCGTAAAACATTTGCTTCGCTTTCTTTTGAAGCGGAACAGTGAGTTACAATTTTAACCTTTTTTACATCGTCATACATTGGATTATCAGGCCGATCTGTTTTGAAATTGAGAAAAAGCGGAGGAAAAGTGCATTGACCACGACGGAAATTTCCGCGGGCTTTGATGCGGATATTTTTTATTACCGGATTATTTTCATCATAAAATACCTGTAATTCGGCATCGATATACTCGCCTTTGGTTTTGTTTTTTACAAACGAAGTAATGTCGTACTTTAATGTAGCTTTTAAAACTTCTTCCGATTCAAAAAAATCGGCAACATGCACCGTATCAGCAACCTCGCCAAGAATATGGCCGGCTAGCGTTGTATCCTGGGCAGTACCGGATTGTTGTGCAGCTAAATAAAAATTGGTGGCTAAGATCAGGCAAAAAACAAGAATGATTTTCATATCGCAATGAATTAGTTGAGTTTTAAAGGATGCAAATTAGAAATTATTTTAATTCGTTGTAGTACCTAATAATCAGTATAAATTGAGGTCGGGAGTTTTTTTTAAAAGATGTTGCTGCTAAAAAACTTTTCTCATTCAGTGCTTGTTATTTTCTATATTTACACGCTGATTCTAACATCACTGAATCATCATATTAAATTGATATAACAATGAAAAAAATCACTAAAGTTTTTATTCTGGCAAGCATATTATTTGCCTCAGGGTGTGGTAGTTCGACCAAGTTGGTTGGATCGTGGACCGACAAGGAAAACAAAAGCATCCACCTCGAAAAAATAGGCGTTGCAGCACTTACGCCCAACACTTCGGGACGTTATTTAATTGAAAGAGCGATTGCAGCCAATTTTAAAACAAATAATATTAATGCTGTTGCCACTTATGATACATGGCCGCTGGCTGGAAGAATTGGCGAAAATCCTGAGGTCTTTAAAGATTCGGAAGCGCTTAAAAACAAAGTGAAAGCCAAAGTTGCCGAACAGGAAATGGATGGTTTGATGATAATTAGTTTAATCGATAAGGAAACTTCGGAACGGTATGTAAACACCAACAATTATTACGGCGCTGCCGGTTATTATGGCGGCGCTCCAATGGGGACAGTTGGTTTTTACGGTCATCCTTACGGAGCTTATTACAACTATTATGCTTATGCTGCGGGAACTATGTATGATACTGGTTATTATGTTGAAGATGTAACTTATTATCTCGAAGCAAAACTTTTCGATGCCAAAAATGATAAACTGCTTTGGTTCGCCCGTACCAAAACCACTAACCTGGAAGACGTGGAAAAAGAAGCTGCTGTTTTTGCCGACCTGATAGTAAAAGATATTATGGCGAAAAAAGTGATTGTGCCGTAATCAGGATTGAGATTATAAAATCTTTCATAAAAAACCGCCCGGAAACTTTCGGGCGGTTTTTGCTTTTTAATTCCGCAGGTAATTATGCAGCAATTTCAACCGGTTTCTTTAAGTTAATTTTTACCGGTGTTGGGTTTATCAGATTGTCATTTACCGGGCATCGGCTTTCAATAATTTCGAGCCATTTTTCAAGTGTTTGCTGGTCGGTGTCGGCATCGGGAATAATATTTACCCTTATTTCCTTGTAGCCTGCACGGTCAGAAGTTGGCTGACCAAAAACTTTTGCGGGATTGAGGTCGCCATCCAACTCAATTCTCAAACTATTTAATTTGAAATTGAGTTCTTTGGCAATAATATGACCCATTACATTTAAACATCCGGCGTAAGCCGCCAGCAGAAACTCCACCGGATTAGCTGCATGGTCTGTTCCGCCTAATCCCTCCGGTTCGTCGATGGTTAATGTAAACTGTCGTGTTTTTGCCACAAATTTTGTGGGATTTTCATTTTGTCCTGTTACTGAGAAATTTAAATCTGCCATAGTTGTTTATTTATTTTAAAATGTTTTTTATTAAGCTACTGCACCCTCAACTGCATTAATTTTACCGGTTTTTACATCGAAGATGTATCCGTAAATAGAAACAGATGTTGAAACCAGTGGATGCTTGCGAATGCGTTGAACGTCTTCCCTGACACTGTCTTCCAAATTTTTAATGGTAAGCCAGTTAATGTATTTTCCTTCAGGCGAACCGCCTCCATTTTTCAGGTTTCGCCAGCCATTTTCATCGATGGTTGCAGTTTCGAGATTGCCGGTCAGCAACCCTGAAATTACATCGTTTGTAAATGTTTCCATTCCACAATTGGTGTGGTGAATAACAAACCATTCATTGGTTCCAAGTAATTTATGGCTGATAACCAGCGATCTGATGGCATCGTTGCTGGCACGGCCTCCAGCATTGCGGATTACATGCGCGTCCCCTTCCGATAGCCCTGCATATTTTGCGGGATCAAGCCGGGCATCCATACAAGTTAATATGGCAAATTTCCTCCCGGGCGGCATTGGCAAATTTCCTTTTTCTCCAAAACTGGCTGCATATTTTTGGTTGGCAGCTTCAACCTCTTTCAAAATTTTACTCATTGTTTTCTTTTTAATGTTAAAAAAATCGGTTAAACAAATCCATAAAAAAAGGCCCTCCCAAAACGGAAGAGCCTTTTTAGCATGTATAATATTTTTATATTACCTCTCCCTCAGAACAATAAAAACACACATACACATCATTGTACATGTCATCATTTTATTATTTGCGAAAGAATTAAGCATGTTTTTGTCTTTATTTGCGTCAAATATAGAAACTGTTTTCATTAAAGCAAGCGGCAAAGGCTTATTTAGAATTGCTGTTATGGGTTAGGTTAACAATTTAAATGGATCAATTATAATTTGCCATTTGCCGGAAGCGAAATGTCAGTCGCCAGTTTTATCTGTCCATCCACTGTTTAAATTCCGCCACCTTATCCCGGCTGACAATCAGTTCAGTTTTGCCCAATTTCAGTTTTAAACGGTTGGTGGAGTAACTGATAATTTCTTCGATACAATTGATATTTACCAGATAATTTCGGTTGATGCGGAAAAACTGACCAGGATCGACCATGTTTTGAAGTTGTTCGAGTGAGTAGTCCAAATCGTAGCTTTTATCCTGACTGGTTTTTAAGAAAGTGCTTCGTTCTTCAACAAAAAAGCAGCAAATATTTTCAACCGGAACCGATAGAAACCGGATTCCAACTTTCACAAAAAACCGCGATTTGTAACTTGGCGAAATCTGCCCAAAAACCTTTGCAATTTTTTCATCAAAATCATGACTGCCGGCAAACAGTTTTTTATATTTCTGAAACGACAATGCCAAGGCTTCTTGATCAATTGGTTTTAAAAGATAATCGACGCTGTTTACTTTAAATGCCCTGATTGCATATTCGTTGTAAGCAGTGGTAAAAATTACCGGGGCATCAATTTTTACAGCATCAAAAATTTCGAACGAAATGCCATCGTCGAGTTGTATATCCATAAAAATGAGGTCGGGTTTTGTGTTTTGCGAAAACCAGTTAACTGCTTCATCAACCGACTCAAGAATTTGTAAAACCTCAATATTTGGTTCCACTTTTTTCAACAGTTGCTCCAGACGTTTCGACGCAAGGCGCTCATCTTCAACAATTACAACTTTCATTTTATACAATTTTCACCGGAATTTTCACAAT
>Ga0351900_1220_pt1 | contig 11149 bp, 11 predicted proteins | sample BONcelHT113001D3_FD_205827 | JGI IMG/M metagenome (GOLD analysis project Ga0351900, IMG submission 205827) | Enriched cells from coal bed in the Powder River Basin, Montana, United States - BONCAT cells T11 rep1 HSBNCT.T11.300.1.D3 ...
ATACCGCACAAATAAGAATTAATCATGATAAACGAGCCTAAAAAAGATTATAACAGGGAGATGCACACAGCAGAGCATATTCTAAACCAGACAATGATAAGAAAGTTTGGGACAGGCCGCTCTGTGACTAACCATATCGAGAAGAAAAAATCTAAATGCGACTACAAGTTCAACAGACCACTGGAAGAAAAAGAAGTCAGAATGTTGGAGGGTGCTGTTAATTATTTTATTGCATTGAACCGGTATGTAAAGGAGAGTTTTGTCTCCAGAAAGGAAGCAGGTGAAAAATATAATGTTTCTAAGCTCCCTGAAAATGTAGGAGATAAAATAAGAATTATTGCAGTGGGTGATTACGATTATTGCCCCTGCATTGGACAGCACGTTTCAAATACATCTGAAATTGGAGGCATAACTATTATTTCAACCGATTTTAATGAACAGACAGGGATTTTGAGAATTAGATACAAGATTGCGTGAATTAGCAGGATTGCATAAATTATCAGGATTGCCGGATTTTAGTATATGGTTTGTTTTGATTACTTTTGCAGACTATTTTAAAAATATATGATCGATAACAGTTTATTATCAAAACTTTCCGGAATTAAGGAGAAATTTGAATCCCTGTCGCAACAGCTTTCAGAACCCTCTGTAATGTCGGACATGAAAAAATATGTATCCCTGAATAAGGAGTACCGTGAATTGGAGCCACTGGTTGAGGCAGGAGAGAAGTACAAACAGATGATGGGTAACCTTGATTCTGTTAAGGAAATGCTAATGGTTGAGAAGGATGAAGAGATGCGGGAGATGGCTAAAGAGGAGCTTGCTATGCTTGAAGGACAGATTCCAATAATTGAGGAAGAGATAAAGTTACTTCTGATTCCGGCAGATCCTCAGGACACCAAAAATGCTATACTGGAGATAAGGGCAGGTGCTGGAGGAGATGAGGCCTCAATTTTTGCAGGAGACCTTTTCAGAATGTACTCAAAATTTGCAGAGAGAAAGGGATGGAAGCTGGAAATCAACAGTCAGAGCGAGGGAACATCAGGCGGTTTTAAGGAGCTTATTTGTAAGGTTTCAGGTAACGGTGTGTATGGTGTCCTTAAATATGAAAGCGGTGTTCATCGTGTTCAGAGAGTACCTCAGACAGAGACTCAGGGCAGGGTGCACACATCAGCCGCCTCAATTGCGGTCTTACCTGAGGCAGATGAATTCGATATTGAACTCAATATAAGTGATGTGCGAAAAGATACCTTCTGTTCATCGGGTCCCGGTGGTCAGTCTGTAAATACGACCTATTCAGCAATTCGTCTGACTCACGCACCAACAGGAATAGTTGTTCAATGTCAGGATGAAAAGTCTCAGATAAAGAACTACGAAAAGGCTCTTGCCGAGCTCCGTACAAGGATTTATAACCTTGAATACGAGAAATATCTTAACGAAATCTCGGCAAAGAGAAAAACCATGGTATCTTCCGGTGACAGATCTGCAAAGATCAGAACCTATAACTATCCTCAGTCAAGGGTGACTGACCACAGGGTTAACTACACTATGTATAACCTTCCTGTCTTTCTGGATGGAGCTATTCAGGAATTAATTGATCAGCTTCAGATTGCAGAGAATGCCGAAAGACTTAAAGAGAGCGGACAGTAATCTTAAAGCATGAAAAATGGATTATAATCAGTTATATAACAGAATTAAAGCTAAGCAAAGTTTTCTTTGTGTAGGGCTTGATCCAGATATTTCACTGATTCCGGTTCATCTTAAAGAATTTGAATTTCCACTGTTTGAATTCAACAAAGAGATCGTTGATGCTACGGCCCAATATGCTGTTGCATTTAAGCTTAACCTTGCATTTTATGAGTGCGAAGGGCTTAAAGGTTGGCAGCAATTTGAGATGACGGCCAACTACATTAAAAAGAATTATCCTGCTCAGTTTCTTATTGCCGACGCGAAAAGGGGTGATATTGGCAACACAGCCAAAAAATATGCTGCTGCATTTTTTGAGCAAAACGAGTTTGATGCTGTAACAATTGCTCCATACATGGGAAGAGATTCGGTTGACCCGTTTCTTGAATACAAGGGTAAATGGGCTATTGTACTTGCACTTACCTCTAATCAATCCTCTTCTGATTTTGAAACATTGGAAGTTACAGGTGAGAATAATCCTCTTTACAAAGAGGTTATTAAAAAGACAATGGAGTGGGGCACTAAAGAGAATGTAATGTTTGTTTGCGGTGCTACCAAGGCCGAAAAGTTAACTGAGATACGAAACATCTGCCCCGATAATTTTCTTCTGGTTCCCGGTGTTGGAGCTCAGGGTGGTAGTGTTGAGGAGGTATCTGCCTATGGTATGAACAGCAGATGCGGGCTTTTAATCAATGCTTCAAGATCTATAATTTTCGCCTATAAAGACAAAAAAACCGGCGATAACACCGGTATAAATTTCTCAAAAGATGCAGCAGAGGCAGCCGATTTTTTGGCCTCACAAATGAAATGTGCCCTTATTAAGAGAGGGGTAATTTTGCAATAATTGTAATGTTTCCTTTCACTTTCTGCCCTTTTGTAACCTGAACTCTTGCATCAAGAGGAAGGAAAATATCTACCCTGGAACCAAATTTGATAAAACCTACCTGATCTCCCTGATACACAGCAGATCCCTCTTTTGCATAGCATACAATTCTTCTGGCTATCAGTCCTGCAATTTGCCTTATCAATACCCTGGTGCCCTGATTATTTATTACAACAGTTGTTCTCTCATTCTTCTCTGAAGACTTGGGGTGCATTGCAACGAGGTATTTACCGGGATGGTATTTGTAATACTCAACAAAGCCCTTAACCGGAAACCAGTTAACATGTACGTTGAAAACTGACATAAACACAGATACCTGAATGCACTCTGCTTTTAAGAACTCCCCTTCGTAAACAGGCTTTACCTCTACTATCGTTCCATCTGCCGGAGATGTTACTGAATCATCTTCATTAAGTGGCTCTCTGTGAGGTTCTCTAAAGAATCTGACAATAAGAATCAGTGTCAGTACTCCCAGAGTAGTAACAATTGATCTTACCATTAATGAGTTTGTAAAAATGAAAAAGAGTGCAACAATAACCGTTATCGTTAGGAGACTGTTGAATATTATTCTATAACCCTCTTTGTGTATTCTCATACTTTTTAGTCAAATATATTAAATAAGGCAGAAAAACTTGATATAGGCAATTGCAACCGGAAAAGCTATCAGTGCACCGTCAAATCTGTCAAGTAAACCGCCATGACCCGGAAGTATACTTCCTGAATCCTTAACGGCAAAATTACGCTTAAAGAGTGACTCTGCCAAATCACCCAATACTCCAAATACAGAAACAATAATGGCAATGGCAAGTGTGTGAATAATGCCTATTGAAATGAACCCGGTTAACTCAATTATTAACGCCGAAACCAATGTTACTCCCAATCCTCCCCAAAAGCCTTCCCATGACTTCTTTGGCGATATTTTGGGATACAGCTTATGCCCGTTTTTCTGCCCGAAAGTCATTCCAAATACATATGCTCCCACATCTGAACTCCACAACAAAATAAAGAGGAAGAGCAACAGGTTGGGATTGTAAATGTTATCGATACCAAATAGTATTGTATTTGTCAGGGCAAAAGGAAGAGCAATGTATATGATTGCAGTAATAGTAAAAAACGCCCTCTCATAACCCTCTCCCAGAATCTCTCCCTTGCTATCCTTTTCAAAGATAAATGAGCAGAATAACAGTGCTGCAGGCAAAGCAGCAAGGTACAGGTACCTGTCTGCAATTGTGTATGCATTGGCTAAGAAGAAAAGTGCAAAAATAGTGATGCCGGTAATTATTGATAGGATTTTCCCGGTTTTAAAGTTTTTGCCGAGCGAAATTGAGAGATACTCCCACATCATTAAAACTACAGACAAAAGCATTACAGCAGCAAAAACGACAGGGCTCCATAGCAGGGACCCTGTCATTACTATAAGAAAGATTGCTCCGCTGAGCGATCTGACAATTGTATTGTTCATTTTCTAACTTAAAACGGGCTCTTCAGGTGCAGGTTTGGATTCTGCTTCTGAAATCGGTGGCTGATTTCCGGCTCTTTTACCAAATATTACTTCAAGATCTTCGGCGAAAATAACCTCTTTTTCCAACAGTTGTTCAGCAAGTTTGGTGAATCCATCCATATTCTCTCTTAGTATCTTCTTTGCTGTTACGTATGAATCGTCTACAAGTTTTTTAGCCTCCGAATCGATCAATTCTGCTGTCTTTTCACTGTATGGTTTACCAATTGTGAAGCCTGCAGAGTCAGTTGAATCGTAGAAAGATATGTTGCCAACTTTACTGCTCATGCCCAGGTATGAAACCATTGCATATGCCTGCTTGGTAATTTTCTCCAGATCGCTTAGCGCTCCGGTGGATATTTTACCGTTGACTATCTCTTCTGCAGCTCTTCCCCCAAGTGTGGCTGCCATCTCATCCATCATCTGCTCTGTGGTGGTAATAGAACGCTCTTCCGGAAGATACCATGCTGCTCCCAATGCTCTGCCTCTAGGTATAATGGTCACTTTTAACAGTGGATTGGCGTGTGGCAGAATCCAGCTCACAGTAGCGTGTCCGGCTTCGTGATAGGCAATTGTCTTTTTTTCTCCAGGAGAAATAATTTTACTTCTCTTCTCCAGTCCACCTATAATTCTGTCAACAGCATCAAGAAAATCCTGTCTCTCAATAAACTCTTTATTTCTTCGGGCAGCAATAAGTGCCGCTTCGTTACATACATTTGCAATATCTGCTCCTGAGAATCCCGGTGTCTGCTTAGCAAGAAATTCAATTTCAAAACCCTCAACCAGTTTGAGGTTTGCAAGATGGACTTTGAATATGTCGATCCTCTCCCTAAGTTCAGGAAGATCTACATGAATCTGCCTGTCAAACCTTCCGGCACGCATAAGTGCTTTGTCAAGAATATCGGCCCTGTTTGTTGCAGCGAGTATTATAACACCTGAATTTGATCCGAATCCGTCCATCTCTGTAAGGAGTTGGTTAAGAGTGTTCTCCCTCTCGTCATTTGACGAAAAGCCGGCGTTTTTACCCCTTGCACGCCCTACTGCATCAATTTCGTCTATAAATACAATACAAGGTGCCTTCTCTTTGGCTTGTCTGAATAGGTCCCTAACCCTTGAGGCTCCTACTCCTACAAACATCTCAACAAAATCAGAGCCCGAAATTGAGAAGAAAGGTACATTTGCCTCGCCTGCTACAGCTTTTGCAAGCAGTGTTTTTCCTGTACCCGGAGGGCCAACAAGAAGTGCCCCTTTTGGAATTTTTCCTCCCAGACTTGTATATTTCTTTGGATTTTTAAGAAAGTCAACAATTTCCATTACCTCTACCTTGGCCTCTTCAAGCCCGGCTACATCTTTGAAAGTAATTTTGACAGAATTTCCGTCTTTGTCAAAAAGTTTCGCCTGAGATTTGCCAACAGAGAAAATTCCTCCTCCCTGACCACCAGACCCCATAGATTTATTCATTCTTCTGAACATAAATATCCATAGACCAATAAGTAGAATAGGGAATAGTAACCACTCAAGTGCTTTACTAAGATAGTTGGTTCGCTCTTCTACTTCAAATGAGAATTTCTGCTCATCAGGAATTTGCTCAAGAACAAGTTCAAACTGCTCTTCCGGATTAAAGTTAGATGAGACAACAAAGTAAAAATGAGGCCCGAACTTTGGCTCTTTGCCTCCAAATTTCTCCTTGTACTTTTCAAGACTATCTTTTTTTATGAAGATCTCTGCACGGTTCTGGTTGGAAACAAATATTATCTTTTCAACGTCTCCTTTTGAGATCAACTGCTCTTTAACTTTAAGCCACTCCGATTTTAGAGGTTCCCCTCCATCGTAAGAGCTCCACATATATGCTATAGCAGCCAAAAGAATAATGTAAATCCATAATACATTAAATTTTGGAGGCCACATTTTTGACATTTGTTTGTTCTGATTGTTTTTATCTTTAGGTATTTCCATTTTTACAATTATTCTTGATATACTGTTCTTTTTGCATCTGCCCAAAGATCTTCCAATCTGTAGAACTGGCGGTATTCAGTCTGGAATACGTGAACCACAATATTGGCATAATCCAATATAACCCAAAATGCATTCTCCTTACCCTGCTTCCTGATTACCTTTCTGCCACAGTTCTTTATCATCATCTCCTCAATATTGTCAGCAATGGCATTAACCTGAGTACTTGAATCGGCATTGCACACAACAAAGTAGTCACATATTGCTGTTCCAATAGGTCTGAGATCAAGCGAGCATACAAAACTGCCTTTCTTATCGAGAATGGCGTCTGCAATGCACTTAATTTCAGTTTCGTCCAACATGTTCTTTTTGGGAGAACCAACTTTTTTTGAGGTTACCGGCTCTTTTTTCTCAGCAGTAACAACTGCTTTCTTTTTAGTTGCAGTTGCTTTTGCCTCTTTTTTCTCAACAGTTACAGCCACTTTCTTTTTAGCTGCAGTTGCTTTTACCTCTTTTTTCTCAGCAGTTACAACCACTTTCTTTTTAGCTGCAGTTGCTACTTTTTCCTTTTTCTCTGCAGAGACTACCGCTTTTTTTTTCGTTGCAGGTATCTTCTTTTCTGTGGCAGTAACGCTGCCTTCAGATGTTGACATATTCTTTTTTATTGGCACAATAATTGTCTTTTTGTTTGTAATTTTTTACAAATTTACTGCAATTTTGCGGCCAATAACAAAATTATTAATATGGCACACAACATTAAATGGTATAACAGCGTTGATTCTACTAATAGTGAGGCATTTAGGCAATTCAGTCAGTCTGACGATTTTTCAGTCTTTGCAGCTGAATTTCAGACAAACGGCAGAGGTCAGAAAGGGACAAGCTGGGAGAGTGAATCAAGTCGTAACCTTACATTTTCTATTCTTCTGAAATCTAACTCTATCAAAGCTGAAAATCAATTCTTAATTGCTCAGATAGTGACAATTGGGATAAAGAGGTACCTTAAGCATCTTGGTATTGATGCTAAGATAAAATGGCCAAATGATATTTATGTTGGGGACAAAAAGATATGTGGTATTTTGATCGAACATTTTCTGTCAGGAGACACTTTGTCAGGTTCTATAATAGGAATCGGTTTAAACTTAAATCAGAGAGTTTTTAACTCCAATGCGCCAAATCCGATATCTGTTTCGCTCATTACAGGTAATGAATACGATATTAAAGAGCAACTTGAATCTCTTGTAGGATTCATTCATGAAATCTATTTTTCATACAGAAATTTCTCTTCAGGATCGTCGGAGAACAGGCTTGATAGTGAGTATCATGACTCACTCTACAGACTTGAAGAGTTTCATAAATATGAAATCTCAAAGGATGGTAAAATAATTGAGGCCAGAATCATGGGAATTGATTCAAATGCTTGCCTTGTTCTTGAAGAGGAGGACGGTACAAGAAGCAGATACCATTTCAAGGAGGTTAAGTATATACTTTAATATACACTTAAACTTTAGTCAGTCCGGTCTCTTACAAGGATTTTAGGTCTGCAATGGCTTTTAGGGGATCGTTAGCGCCAAAGACAGAATTTCCTGCAACAAGAATATCTGCTCCGCTCTTAATCAGAGCCGGGGCATTTTTTATATTAACGCCTCCATCAACCTGTATAAGGCATTGAAGAGAGCGTTCATCAATCATTTTACGAAGTTTTGAAATCTTGGTCAGAGAGTTTTCAATAAAACTCTGGGCACCAAACCCAGGGTTAACAGACATTACAAGTACAAAGTCAACATCTGGTAAAATCTCATACAGGTTGTGAACCGGTGTGTGTGGATTAATTGCTACTCCGGCTTTCATTCCCAAAGATTTTATAAGCTGAACAGAGCGGTGCAGATGAATGCAGGCCTCGTAGTGAACACTCAGATATTCCGTACCCAGCTCTTTAAACTGAGTTATATACCTGTCTGGGTCTACAATCATTAGATGTGCATCTAAAGGCTTTTTTGCCGATTTGGCCATTGCCTTGATTACAGGGAAACCATACGAAATGTTTGGAACGAACACTCCGTCCATTATGTCAAGATGAATCCAGTCAGCCTGACTGTTATTTATCATTTCAATCTCCTGTTCAAGCTTGCCAAAATTGGCAGAGAGCATTGATGGGGCAATAATGGGTGCCATTTTTTCTATTTTAAATTCTTTAGAACTTCCAGCAAAAGTTGCATAAACTTATCAACAGAGGCTATCTCCAGCTTTTCACCGGGAGCGTGTGCTCCTTTGATGGTTGGACCGAAAGAGATCATGTCAAGATATGGATAAATATCAAGAAAGAGACCACACTCAAGCCCTGCATGTATTGCTCTAACAATAGGTTGATTACCAAATAGCTTAGTGTAAGATTCTCTTGAAACATCAAGAAGATGTGAGTTAAGCTTTGGTTTCCATCCGGGATATTCACTCTCATGAGTTACATTTGCGCCGGCAAGTTTGAATATTGACTCGATTCTGTTTGCAGCATTGTATCGGGCTGAATTGACAGAGCTTCTCTGGCTTGTGCTTACCCGTATAATGTGGGGCTCATCCATTTTGACAGCAGCAAGGTTGGTAGATGTTTCTACAAACCCTTCAATCTCCTGACTCATTGCAAGTACTCCATGGGGTATTCCGTTTAGCGAAAGAATCAACTTTTCTGCAACCCGTTTTTCAACAGCATTTACAAATTCTTCGCAAATCTCAATTGTACCCTCAATATTTGGATCCGAGATACTGAACTCATCTTTTATTTCTGCTACTATTTTGTTAAACAGAGATTTAACCAATTCAAAATCTGTTTTGTCAATAGCAATAATTGCATATGCCTCCCTTGCAATAGCGTTGCGTTTGTTCCCTCCGTCAATTTGGCAGATATCGAATTCTGTTTTATTGAGCAAAATGTAAAGAAACCTAAAGAGGAACTGGTTTGCATTTCCTCTGTTTTTGTGAATGTCGTCACCACTGTGGCCTCCGGTCGCACCAAAGAACAACGCCTTAAGAAACATTTTGCTTCTATCAACGGCAACCTCTTTATATGAATACCTTGCTGTTGTATCAATACCACCTGCACAACCTATAAAAAGTTCACCTTCATCCTCAGAATCAAGGTTGATAAGCATTTTGCCGGTAATAAAGCCGGGTTTTAACTCCTTTGCCCCCTTTAGCCCTGTCTCCTCTTCCGTTGTAAACAGACACTCAATCGGACCGTGTTCAACATCATCTGAAGAGAGAATAGCAAGCTGTGCAGCCATTCCTATTCCGCAATCTGCTCCAAGTGTTGTCTCTTTTGCAATGAGCCAACCATTCTCTTCAATATAATTAATGGGGTCAGTTTCAAAATTAAAGCTGCTGTCAGAATTTTTTTCACAAACCATGTCAGAGTGGCTTTGAAGAATTACCACCGGAGCACTCTCCATTCCTTTTGTTGCAGGCTTGATTATAACTACATTGTTTGCAGAATCACTCCTGTATTCCAATCCTCTCTCGCGGGCAAAATTTATAAGAAATGCTGTAATCTTCTGCTCTTTACCACTCTCTCTTGGAATTTTTGTGATCTGATCAAATATTTGGAATATTTTTGAATTGTCCATTTTAGCTTGATTTTAGCTGCTTTTCGATGTCAACGACATATTTTCGGAAAGATCTGTCGGTGTCCAGCAAATCGCAGACAGTGTTGTATGCATGAAGTACAGTAGCATGGTCCCTTCCGCCGGTTTGTGTACCGATTGATGCAAGAGAGCTTTTTGTAAGGTTTCTGCTCAGATACATTGATATCTGACGCGCCTGAACCAGTTCTCTTTTCCTGGATGCACTTAAAAAATGTTGTGGGTCTATTCTGAAATATTCACAAACTAACTTTTGAATTCTGTCTATAGAAATTTCAGGTTTATTCTTTGTTACTAATTTCTCGATAAGACTCTCTGCAAGGTCAAGGTTTATCTTTCTATTGGTTAGTGTTGACTGTGCAAGGAGTGAAATAAGCGTCCCTTCGATCTCTCTGATATTAGTTGAAACTCTTGATGCAATGTAATTTGTAACCTCTTCTGGTAGAGTAATTCCGTCTTTATAGCTTTTGGCTTTAAGTATTTCAACTCTTGTGCTATAATCCGGTGGTAAAAGCTCTGCAAGAAGACCCCATTTGAATCTAGAAAGCAACCTCATTTCAAGGTCCTGCAAATCTACAGGTGCTTTGTCAGATGTAAGAATCAACTGCTTGCCCATTGAGTGTAGGTGGCTAAAAATATGAAAAAAAGCATTTTGCGTACCCGGTTTTCCTGCAAATTCATGTACATCATCTATGATCAGAACATCAATAAGCTGGTAGAAGTGAAGGAAGTCAGTAAGTTTGTTTTTGACCGTGGTGGCATCCATATATTGTGTCTGAAAGCGGTTGGCGCTTACGTAGAGCACAATTTTTTCGGGAAACTGCTTTTTTATAGATATTCCTATAGCCTGAGCAAGGTGTGTTTTGCCAAGTCCCGAACCCCCGTATAGAAAGAGCGGGTTAAATGTTCCTTTGCCCGGGTTTGCAGAGATGTTTAAACCTGCTGATCTTGCCAGTCTGTTGCATTCACCTTCGATGAAATTATCGAAAGAGTAATGAGGATTAAGCTGAGGGTCAATCTCAAGTTGCTGAAGTCCCGGAATAACAAACGGGTTGGTAATATTACCTGCCTGATTTGGAAAAGGAACAGACTTGTTTTTAATCTCCTGGGTAGGTTGTTGTGGAAACGTTACCACATCTTCTCCTGTAACAACTCTTACATTGTACTCCAGTTTGGCCTCTTTGCCTAACTCCCTTTTAAGAGCCTTACTTATAAGATCTATGTAATGTTCTTCAAGATATTCTCTGAAAAAATTTGATGGGACCTCAATTGTGAGGACCGCTCCCGAGATCCTGACTGCTTTTACCGGCTCGAACCATGTTCTATAACTTTGAGGGCGGATTATGTCACGAATGATGTTAAGACAGTTATTCCACACTAAAGTATGTTTAGGTTCGGTCATAGTAAAAGATTAGTTTAGGTTTGGGGTAACAAATTTGGTGATAAATTCTGTAAAAAAAAAGAGATTAAGTATAGGAAAATTCATTTTTTTTTCAAATC
>Ga0351900_1210_pt1 | contig 11107 bp, 11 predicted proteins | sample BONcelHT113001D3_FD_205827 | JGI IMG/M metagenome (GOLD analysis project Ga0351900, IMG submission 205827) | Enriched cells from coal bed in the Powder River Basin, Montana, United States - BONCAT cells T11 rep1 HSBNCT.T11.300.1.D3 ...
AGACAGACAGCTATATATTGCAGGGCTGCTATTACTATCTGCGGAATCATCTGCGCAAAGTACATGACAATGCAGACTTTGTGAGTCTTGACAGTCCTATAAACGAAGAGGGATTGAAACTTGAAGATATTCTTTGTTCGAAAAACCAGTCTCCATTTGATGATCTTGAAAGCAATATGGATATTGAAGATGCAGCAGACAGATGTCTCACCGATAGGGAAAGGCAGATACTCATGCTGCTCCTGGAAGGCATGTCGATGCGGGAAATAGGAATCAGGTTTTCAATATCACATGTAATGGTACTGAAGATCAGAAACAGGATACGGGAAAAATATACAGGGCACGGCAACTGGCTGAGAAACTAAAGGATAGTTACCAAGGCTGAGATATTTTTACTTAATATATTAGAAGCACGTTGAAGTGTAGTAAAACAAAGGCGTTCTAAATCAATAGAACGCCTTTTCTATTATCGGCACACACGCAAACCAGTGCTTGCTGCCTGGATTATTTACTCGGGTTTGTGGCGCTGTCTCAATGCCCGGACTGGCATGAAACATACTGGGGCATAATATTGTAATAACAGAAAGGGTTTATATGGTGTAATTCTATATGTTTGACAATAATACATCACGCGAGATAAAAGAACTTTCTTTGCTGTTTGAGATCAGTACAAAACTGAGTGAAACGCTTGATCTTAAAGCGGTGCTGAAGCCTATTCTTCAGATGACAGCCTTGCACATGGAAATACCGCGGGGCACCCTTACCATTCTTAACAGAAACAGAGGCGAGATTGCCATTGAAGAGGCTTACGGCCTTCGGCCTGAGGAACAGGCAAAGGGCAGATACCTTATGGGAGAGGGAATCACCGGTAAGGTAATCGAAACCGGACAACCTGTCGTTGTTCCCAGGGTCTCTGATGAACCGCTGTTTCTTGACAAAACCGGATCAAGAAAAAACCTTGATAAAAGCGATATAGCCTTTATATGTGTACCCATCAAGATAGGCAGCGAAGTTATAGGCACACTTTCTGCCGATCGTCAGTCTAAAGAGACTGTATCCTTTGAAGAGGATGTACGGCTTTTAACCATAATTGCATCGAGCATCTCGCAGGCAGTACGTCTTCGTCAGCTTGCTCAGGAAGAGCTGGAGAAGGTCAGAAAGGAAAACCAACGTCTTCAGGATGCCTTAAAAGACAGATACAGACCAAAGACGATCGTAGGAAACTCGAAAGTTATGCAGGACATATATAACCTTATTGAAAAGGTGAGCAGGACAAACACAACCGTACTTATTCTCGGCGAAAGCGGGGTCGGCAAGGAGCGGGTAGCCCATGCCATCCATTACGGATCAAACCGTGCCGACAGACCCTTTATAAAAATAAACTGCGCGGCGCTACCGGAGTCACTCATAGAAAGCGAGCTTTTCGGACATGAAAAAGGGGCCTTTACCGGTGCTTTATCGGCACGAAAGGGACGTTTTGAGATAGCCCACACAGGAACGATTTTCCTTGATGAGATAGGGGATATGCCGTTGACCCTCCAGACAAAATTACTGCGAATATTACAGGAAAAGGAATATGAGCGAATAGGCGGGGATACCACCATAAAAATTGATGTCAGGGTCATTACGGCTACAAACAGAAGCCTTGAGACTCTTATGCAGGAGGGGAGATTCAGGGAAGATCTCTATTACCGCCTTAATGTTTTTCCCATGGTTGTCCCCCCGCTTCGGGAACGTAAGACCGATATCATGCTCCTCGCCGATTATTTTATCGAAAAATACAGCAGAGAGCACGACAAGAAAATAGTAAGCGTATCAACCTCTGCAACAGATATGCTTATGAGTTATCACTGGCCGGGGAACGTCAGAGAACTTGAAAACTGCATGGAAAGGGCCATAATCCTCTCCACTGACGGGGTTATCCAGAGCTATCATCTCCCTCCGAATCTCCAGAATAGGGATACCGGAGGAGTTTGTGGCACAGAAAATAAATTTAAGGATATCATTATCAATATGGAGCGGGAGATTATCCTTGATGAGTTGAAACGGTCCCGGGGCAACATGGCCAAAGCAGCCCGGACTCTTGGAATTACGGAGAGGATGATGGGGATACGGGTGGCAAAATACGGAATCGACCCGATACGGTTTAAGTAATATCCATACCTCCATTGCACATCTCGGAAGCGGAATTCGGTCGTGGCATTTGTCCTGAATACGCTCAAAAATTATATCCGGAATATTATAAAAAAGAAATAAATGATCATTCGGCCGAATTAAGGCTTTTAGCTTTTGAGGCGCGGCATCTCGCTTAATTTACTGTTTGCTTCGCTTATCTTTTCTTTTACAGCATCGTATGTCTCATAAGCACGAGTGCAATTAATGAGGTTGATAAGCTCATCCATAACACTTACGTTGGAAGATTCTAAGAAACCATGTTTTATGGAGAATCCCGTTGAAGCTATTTCTTCGTTATCCTGAAGGGTATTTATAAAAAGACTGTTGCCTACGGGCTGGATAGATTCTTTTTCTTTAAAATCAACAATCTTCACAGTACCGACTGGCTTATCGTCTACAGCAACCAAGCCATCAGAAGCGACAGAAACCTGTGTCCCGTCAATGGTTATCTCGCCTCCTGACCCCATGACAGGGTATCCGGATGTATTAACAAGTTTCTTCTCATTACTGATGGTAAATTGCCCGTTTCTTGTGTAGAGGGTGCCGTTTGGGGTGTTGATAACAAAGAACCCTTTGCCTTCAATGGCAAAATCATATTTTCCACCTGTTTCAATAAGGGGCCCTTGTGAAAAATCTATACTTGTATTCTGAATACCGTTTCTTGCTCCGTTTGATAATGATATTTCTTCCTCACGGGCTAACCGCGATACAATTCCATCAAAAACGGGCTTGAAGGTTTTATACCCTGGGGTAGCAGAATTGGCCATGTTATTGGTTATAGTAGAAAGCCTCTTTTCCTGGTATTGCATACCTCTCATTAGCAGTCTTGTTGCTACCTTTGACATAGCCAATCCTCACAACACCTTTTTGTACTTCTGTTCATACTGAAATATATAACATTATTATAGTTACAAGACGATGACCGGAAGATTACAATGTGGTCAGGCTTATGTAATCGTAAGGGGGGCTATCCGGGAACTTGTACAGTTTTGCCGGCTGGAGGTAATTTCAGCATGGAGCATGTTTCTTCCGTCAAATTACATTCTCTGGCGCAGGGTTCAATATGAGCCACGACATCGATGAGCGCGATCTTCCCTGCAATTTCATTCTCCACCCTTTCAGCAAGCACATGAGCTTCATCGATATGAAGCCTTCTACATATAAGGAAATGAAAATCAATGTACTTTTTGCTTCCGGAACGCCGTGTACGTAGTTTGTGATAACCTGCTGCGGGATAGGGCATGTTGTCTATGATCGCTTCAATCTCTCCTTCGATATTGGAGGGAACGCTGGCATCCATGATTCCCGAGAGACTGCTTCTAAATATTTTTATGGCAGAAAAAATGATGATACATCCGACGATTACCGCAAAAACAAGATCAAAAAGAATTATTCCCGTAAAGTATGTAAGAAGAATGGCTGCAATGGCCCCTGTATTGGAATAGAGGTCACTTGTATAATGGAGTGCATCCGCCTTAAGGGCGTTGGAACCGGTCCTGTTTCCTATTTTAATCAGAACTGTACAGATTGCCATAGTAAAGACAAGGGAGATGCCCATGATAACGAAATCCAATGAAGAGTATGATATCGTCTCTTTCCGGAGGAAAGCCTGGACAGCCCTGTAAATAATGACAGATCCTGAAAAAACGATGACTAAAGACTGTATGAGTCCGGCAAAATCCTCTATTTTGCTATGTCCATACTGGTGCGAACGATCTGCAGGCTGGGCAGCTTTTCGTATGGCAAAGAAGTTCATAGTAGACATAAAAACATCGAGAAGGCTGTCAAGGGCCGAGGAAACAACCGCCATCGAACCGGAACCAAGGCCAATGGCAAATTTACTGGAGGCAAGTACAAGGGCTGTTCCAGCGGCAAAGAGAGAAGCTTTCTGTTTGATTTCCATAAGATTAACTCAAAATATAAATAAATATATTAGGCATATCCACCTCTAATATTTCTCCAAAATAGGAAATTAGCCACATTACATATCGCTGTTAATATCATCATCTATTACATTAATCAAGGTAAAGAAGGTTCTGTCCTCAAGGCACGTCTACATAAACAACATAAAAAGCCGGGGCTATGTTTTTCATACTTATTAGAGGCTTTCTCTATGCTTTGTGTTTATTCGCTGCCCAAAAACTTTTTCAATAACTGGGCGATGATTGAATTTGTTTCCGGGAGTGGAGTCTTCATGGAAACAAAGCCATAGGGAGCATTTGTTAATGATTCAGATACGACCTTGCCATCCTTTACTATTTCTACCTTTAAAGACCCGGTTTCAGTCACCTTTCGAAAAAAACAAACAGCGATAGCGCCCTTCCCTTTGTATTCGGCAGATGTTGTGCCTCTCACATTTATGGGTGCAGGGAGGCTGTCTCCCATCACGATAGCATAGTGGCCGCTGAATGTAAGTCCCTCGGTTCCGGTAATCTTTATGGTAAACTCAGAACCCGCCCCCTGGAAAAATCCGCATCCGGAAGCAACAATTATAGATATGCAGTAAATGAGTAATATTTTTTTCATTTATTCAACGCTTTGCGAAAAAACCTCCAGTGCATCTCTTGCGGTTTTGAATCGATTCTCCGGGCCCAACAATCTCTCAATGAAAAGCTTGTATGAATCACTTGCGGGAAGTATTTCCTGCCAGGGTTTCCGGAACAAATTTTCATCCTCAATCCAGTTTGCAAACATATCAAGACCCACAACTCCTGCGCCAAATAAATCACTCCTCGGTGAAATATCCTTCCGGAGTATGGCATAGGTCTTTGTTCCCGGATGTCGGCGGCTCATTCTTATGTCGGTCTTTATTGAGAATTCCTCAAGGTTTGCCCCTTCGTTGTTCCAATACCTGGCAAGCCCGAAGTCTATCAAATAAACCTTGCCTTCACACCACACCAGATTGGAGAGGCGTAAATCCCTGTGAACAACAGCAGATCTCTTTTCTCCAGGTTCGTGTAAGTATGCCAGTATCTCCAGGAGTTGACAAAGGACATCTTTCGCCTCTTCCTCGGTGAACCGTCTTCCTTTCACGATATAGTAACTGAGGGGATACCCGTCGATATATTCCTGAACCATATAGTGCACCCCATCATGTTCGAAGTCCTCTATAAAACGGGGTATTCCCGGATGGTTCAGGCCGGACAGGATGGTCCTTTCAAGATAAGGATTATTTTCCTCTTTATCGGGCATAAAGGCTTTGAGGGCATAATCTCTGTTTTGTCTATGTACCTTGAGGACAACGCCGTAGCTTCCAATTCCCAGGCAGTGACATATTTCGTAATTCCCTATTTTTTTCTGAGAAGTTCAGGATGAAAAAAGCCTGCCCAAAAACCCTTTTCTCCGTTGGTGACCTCCGTACATGCGAGCGGAACTGCTCCCGTGATAATGCCCGTGTTTTGGTTCATAATAGGTATTCTGGTGCTGTATATTCGCCGATGGCTGATTAATAAGTTTATACCCGCAATACGCACAGGCAGCCCATCCGGCACTCGTTTCTTTTCCGCAACCGGGGCAAACAGGTTTTTGTTCAACCGGTGCACCGCAACCCGGACAAAACCGGAAACCTTCCTGTATATTTGTTTTACAATTTTGACATATCATAGTTCATTTCTCCTGGTCAGTTTGTGTATTACCAAAACAATATATATATTTCATGATTACGAGTGTATGACGGTTCCATTACAATTCTGTAATTCTTGTTCTAATGTTGTTGCCTCAATCTCCGTACCCATTTTTCCATTTCCACGGCAAAGAAGACGAGGGAAGACACGGCGACGCATATGAAAAGTTGGAACACACTCAAGGGCTGTGTTTTAAAAATAAGATTCAGTGAAGGAACATAAACAATAGCCATCTGGAGGATAAAAGAGATAGCAACAGCCATCAGGAGATAGGGATTTGAAAAAAATCCCTGCGTAAAAAGGGATTCCCGTTCCGACCGCACTGCCATCACGTGATAGAGTTGAGTAAAACAAAGTGTGGTAAATACCATTGTCTGCCATTCAAGTATATTGCTTCTAATTCCCCATGTCTGGATTCCGAGAACGATTAGGGCCATAAAGAGTCCCACTAAGAGCGCATGAACTCCCAGCCCATGCGCGAAGATACTTTCTTTTGGGTGGCGGGGAGGCCTTTTCATCACATCGCCTTCAGCAGGCTCTGCCGAAAGGGCCAGTGCTGGAAGACCATCGGTAATAAGATTTACCCAAAGGATATGTATTGGGAGAATAGGAACGGGCAAACCAGCGAGCTGGGAGAGAAAAAGCGTCCATATCTCCCCGGAATTTGTGGTCAGAAGATATCGGATCAGTTTCCTGATATTGTCGTAGATCTTCCGGCCTTCCTTTACGGCGTTTACAATAGTGGCAAAGTTATCATCCAGGAGAATCATGTGGGCTGCCTCCTTGGAGACATCTGTTCCAGTTATGCCCATAGCTATACCGATATCTGCTCTCTTCAGGGCAGGTGCATCATTCACGCCGTCGCCTGTCATGGCAACAAACTGACCTTTATCCTGTAATGCCTTAACGATCTTCAGCTTCTGCTCCGGACTGACCCTGGCATAGGCCCGTATTCCCTCCACGTTTTTCTCAAACTCTGCCAGGGAAAGTTTTTCAAGTTGTGGACCGGAGATGACATCATCTCCGGCGCCCTGCTCTATAATGCCGATCCTCCGAGCTATTGCGCGGGCTGTTACCGGGTGGTCGCCAGTAATCATGACAGTGTGAATACCGGCGCTTTTACACTGGCCCACAGCCTTAATAACCTCTTCCCGGGGCGGGTCCATGAGCCCCACGAGCCCGAGAAACGTGAGATCTGTCTCCATAGCATCAGGAACAATTCTCTCCGGCAGGGTATTAAATTCCCTCATGGCAAAACAGAGTACCCTGAGCCCCCTGGAGGCCATATTATTATTAACGGCTAAAATCTTCTCCCGCTCTATCGGATGGGGCCCCTCATCTGCCCAGACGCTATATGTCTTCTCGATAAGAAGATCTACAGCACCCTTTGTGAATGAGATATACCGTCCTTCGGTGGTCCTATGAATTGTGGTCATGGACTTCCTTTCTGAATCAAAGGGAATTTCATCAATACGGGGAAGTATTTTTTCCAGATCGTCCCTGAAGAACCCATGACGTTTGGCAGCGCTGAAGAGGGCTGTCTCCGTCGGGTCACCGATAAGGGCGCCCCCATTCTCTTCCCGTGCGTCGTTGCTCAGGGCAAGGGCTTGAAAGAGGGGCATGGCGTTTTTTATCTCCGGATCGCCGGGGAAATATGTGTATCCCTTCGTATATATCTCCTCCACGGTCATCTTGTTCAGGGTTAGCGTTCCTGTTTTGTCTGAACATATATAAGTCACCGAGCCCAGCGTCTCCACGGCAGGGAGCTTTCTCACAAGAGCGTTTTTTTTCACCATTTTTTTTGCTCCAAGAGCCAGGGAGATGGTTATGACAGCAGGGAGGGCTTCAGGTATGGCGGCAACAGCGAGAGATATGGCCGTTAGGAGCATGAATAAAGGTGCCTCTCCACGCAGTAGACCAATCCCGAATATCATGGCACATATAATAAGGACAATAACAACCAGCTTTTTACTGAAGGCGCCGAGCCGTTTCTGGAGAGGTGTTTTTCCTTCCTCTTCTTCCTGAAGCATGGCGGCAATCTTTCCCAGTTCAGTTTTCATTCCCGTTGCAACAACAACACCACTGCCCCGTCCGTAGGAAATAACGGTTCCCTTGAAGACCATATTGCATCTGTCTCCTAAAGGAAGATCGGAATCCGTAAGGGGTCCTGTCTTTTTTTCGACAGGTAAGGATTCGCCCGTAAGGGCGGCCTCTTCTGCCTTAAGCTGCGATGATTCAACGAGCCGTATATCAGCCGGAACTATCACTCCTGCTTCGAGGAGTACCATGTCACCGGGGACGACCTCTGCAGAAGATATGCGCGATGGTACACCTCCCCTTATGACCGTAGCCACAGGCGCTGTCATCGCCTTGAGGGCAGCCATGGCCTCTTCAGCCCGGTACTCCTGAATGAAACCGATAATGGCATTGGCCACAACAATCGCCATAATGACGAGTGTGTCTGCTAAATCCCCTATAATACCAGCAATAATCGCCGCGGCAAGCAAAATGAGAATCATAAGGTCCTTAAACTGTTCCAGGAACATCACAAGAATTGATTTCTTCTTTTTTTCCTCCATTTCGTTAGGACCGTATGTAATAAGCCGTTCCTTTGCCACAGTTTCAGACAGCCCATTCCTCGTCGTGCCGAAATGGGAAAGAGTTGTCTCGATATCATGCCGGTGCCAGCTATTGTTCATCGTCTTTTACCTCCTGATATTTATATATATGTGATATAGGAATACGATGATTACACACCTCTGATGTCCAAATCAGGGGCGGTATCGTCACTCCTCCGGGGGAATCCCAGTGTAACTGAGGTCCCGGAACCCGGCTCACTCTTCACCATTACAGTACCTCCGTGAAGTTCCATGATTGATTTAACGATAGAAAAACCCAACCCTGTGCCCTGAGGATAGAGGGATCTGGCTTTCGGGGTCCTGTAAAAGCGGTCGAATATCCTGGAAAGGTTTTCATGCTCTATGCCAATCCCTGTATCAGTGATAATTATTTTGTGGTAAATTTTTGATGAAGAATCAATACTGATAGTAATTTTTCCTTTGCAGGGAGTATATTGAAAAGCATTTGAAAGAATATTAGCCAGGGCACGGCGGAAAAGAGTCTTGTCGGCGGCGACAAGGGCATTGCCTGCTATAGTGACGGAAATATCATTCTCTTCCCGTATGGCGTCGTAATATTCCAGCACTTCTGCCACTTCCTGACGGACATTCATTGGGGACAGGCTTATCCCGCTCTTCCTGCTGTCGCTTCTGGCCAGAAAAAGAAGGTTTTCAATTGTCCGGGAAAGCCTCTCATATTCTTCAAGCCCGGACATGAGAACCTGTCGATATTCCTCATCAGTCCTTGTCCTGGATAAGATCACCTCTGTTTCACCCCGCAGATTATTGATAGGGGTACGAAGTTCATGGGCAAGGTCAGCGGAAAAACTGGAGAGGGAAGTGAAGGACTCTTCAAGGCGGTCAAGCATTTTATCAAAGGTATTCGCCAGAGAGGAAATTTCTGCAGGCCATTTCCTGTCACCAACCCGTTCTTTCAGTTTTTCAGGGGTAATGCCCTGAACTTTTCTGGTCATCTCTCTAATCGGTCTTAGTCCTGCCCTTGTAATAAAAAATCCCAGAAGAGCGGAGATAAGGATTCCCCCAATTATCACAAAAGTCACCTTTTGGCGATAATCGTTGATAATAGCTGCCTCATGAGACATATCAAGAACAATCTGAACAATCCGTTCGGTATCTCCGACACGATACCCTTCCACTATCGCTGCTGTGAGGAGCAGTGGTTTCCCGTCACAAGATATGGTCTTGGTATATTCCACAGAGGTTCCCGATGTCCTCACAGCCTTCGGGAATTGCGAGTTGCCGACAATCTGGGCCATACCCGGCGTCTCGATGATAGACCTTCCTCTTTCATCGGAGATTCTCACATAATATTTTATGAATGTGGATGCTGCTGCATATGTCTCCCGTTCGATCTCTGCCTTCCACGCCTGAATATCACTGGGGTACTCACGTAGTAGTATTCGGATGCTTTGCAACTCTGCTGCAAGGAATTGCCTGTCTTCCCGTTCCATATCGGTACGAAGGACCCAATCCAGAAAAAAACCCGAAAAGGTCAGGATAAGGCAAACTGTTACCGTATAAAGGAATATCAGCCGTTTGCTGATAGACCAGGAACGGGGGATGAATGTCAGCATTTACGAATGTTCCTCACTTATTCTGCTTTCAAGTACATATCCCACCCCGCGGACAGTGTGGAGCAGTTTTACAGGGAAGGGATCGTCAATTTTCTTGCGCAATCTTAGGATTGCCACATCTACAACATTCGTGTCACAGTCAAAATACATATCCCAGACCTGTTCTGAGATATATGTCCTGGTCAGCACCTCCCCTGAATGACTTGCCAGAAGCCAGAGGAGTAGAAATTCCTTGGGGCTCAGGTCAAGGCGTTTCCCGGCCCGTGTTGCTTTACGTTTTAAGAAATCTATTTCAAGATCGACAATACGGGCTGTATCCGGATGTCTACCCGGACCACGTCTGAGAACCGTCCTGATCCTTGCTAAAAGTTCCGAAAAGGCAAAGGGCTTTACCAAGTAGTCATCAGCCCCAAGCTCAAGGCCCTTCACGCGGTCATCAACAGAATCGCGCGCTGTGAGAAAAATTACAGGAGTCTCTCTACCGGCCCGTCTCAGTTCTGCCAGGATTGACCATCCATCCCGGCCAGGGAGCATGACATCAAGGATGATGAATGCATAATCACCCGTTACCGCAAAATGGAGGCCGTCTTCACCATTTTCGGCTACATCAACGATAAATCCTTGTTCGGATAGACCTTTTTTCAGGTACTGAACCGTCTTTCTTTCGTCTTCTAAAATGAGCACTCGCATGGTTTTCCTCGTATCGATTCATTCCGGGTCTTTTCAACAAAAAGAATATATACTATTATCTATTACAGGAATATTACAGATAGATTACAATATTGCAAGAAAAGTCGGTAAGAAATAATCACAAAAACCTCATCCCCTTATAAGCCCTACTTCCCCGGAAATAACATTATATCCGCTGGAATATCTCGTAAATGGTAGCTCCGCCGCCAACTATAAGCAGTGTGAAATAGACGATTGTAGCAAAGTTAACAAGATGTCCGAGCAGAATGCAGATGCCGTCCCGCTGCAAAAGCCCTATGGCGAAAAACAATATTGCAATGGCAGGCAATGTATTGCTGAATGGAATCAAGCCAAAGGGCGCCATGAGTAAGCATGCACCTAAAATCAGGGCGCAGTTATTTATTAC
>Ga0351900_1222_pt1 | contig 10954 bp, 13 predicted proteins | sample BONcelHT113001D3_FD_205827 | JGI IMG/M metagenome (GOLD analysis project Ga0351900, IMG submission 205827) | Enriched cells from coal bed in the Powder River Basin, Montana, United States - BONCAT cells T11 rep1 HSBNCT.T11.300.1.D3 ...
CTTAGTTATGGATACGGATGGCTTGACTGTGGTCTGCGTGCCGGATTATTTACAATAATAAAAAATCCTGACCTCTTTACAACAGAGACGAGTAAAAAATTTTAGAATCAGGGTTTTCTGCGGGATTCAAGCTCTGCATATACTGCATTTGGGTCTACACCGGCAGCTTTCAGTGCAAGGAGCGTATGAAACAGGAGATCTGCTGCTTCCCCGGCAATCGCCTGTGGCTCTTTATTCTTCACTGCCAGAATAAACTCAGTCGCTTCTTCACCAACTTTTTCTAAAACTTTGTCTATCCCTTTGCGGTGGGTGAGAATCGCAGTTGTATATGACCCTTCAACCGGGTGTTCTTTGCGATCGCTGATGACACCCCAGATCTCATCAAGGATAGCCGGACTACTCACTTTCCCTCTCCTTCAGGAAAAACTTCACCAACTTCCAGACCAAAAAACCGACGAACGAGGGCTCGTGCCTTCTCAATAGTGCACCCTGCTTTTCCAATCGCTATACCCACTTCGCTTCTGGACCCTACGAATGTGTTGATCTTATTTGTCTCCTGATCGATCTCAATTCTCAGGATTTTTGCTGGTTTAAAAATATTCGCGAGGAAATCTTCTAATTTTTCTGCAGACTCAACCATCTCCACCTTTCTGCCTAAAACATTTTGAAGACGTCTGATATTATCCCCTTTCTTTCCAATTGCATATCCCATATCGCCCGCTTTAATTACATAGATGATCCGGTCAAATTTTTCATCGATTACGCAATCGAGAGCGGTTGATTTGGTGAGGATGCGTATCTCCTCAATATATCTGCGTTCTTTAAATCCGAGTGTACGTTCCATGAGTGATTCATTCTCCATATTCGCCTGAAGAGAAGTATCCGATGATGGTGCTCCATAGTGAAAAGATCCATACCCTGCTCTACCCAAATGAGAAAAGATTTGAGTTTGAATATATTGGGCATATCTTTAGAGTAGAAGACCGTCTTAATATTGCTGATATAATATTTTAATAATTGCTATGGTTGAGGCAGGAATTATCAGAATTAATAAAATTCAAATTGGTACAGCGAACTATTAGTGAAGAGGAAGCATCCGCTGCGCCAAGGGCGCCTGCCTGCGGGCACAGATGGGGGTGCAGACCGGCAGACGTGCAACCGGAGCATATGAAGAGCGCTTTGTGAGAATTGAGCGAAGAGAATCGAGAGAGACGGTAAACATACTTCCATCAATAAATTCAAAATTTAACGCCCTTCCTGAATTTGATACATAAGCAAGGCCTGCAAGCCCTCCGACATACTGTTTCCAGTTATTTCGAAGTTTAAAGGTCCGGGCTGATATTTTTCCCCGTAGTGCCAGGTAGAGTTCTTCTATCTGTATACCGTACCGGATCCCTTCGATGACTACTTCGATGATCTCGGTAGGGTTCCCGGTTTCATCAATGGTAACCATCCGACTCTTCTGAATATATCCTGCTTTTTCGAGCATTATTACCACATTCCTGCTTACTGCTAACGTGTGAAACAGGAGTATATATATGCTTAAATAACAGGGTGAAAGTTAAGGGAATTAATATTCGTTTTTTTTTATAATTGAATATATTATCGTGTTTAAAAATTAACAGGTAAAATACCCCATAAATTCCATGAGATTCATTTTCATGAAAACTTTAGTTTTTACCATTATAGTGCACAGAGAGAAAAGATCTTCCCATCTCTTCGAGTTCTTCCATCTCCAGAAATGTCGGAATGATGAAATCGTTGTTCTTAAGAACAGCGGCTGCAAGTTCCCGGTATCTTGTCGCCTGTTCTGACTCCGGGGCATATTCTATAACCGTTTTGGTATGAAGCTCAGCATGCTGGACAATATCGTCACGGGGTATCAATGCAATCACCCTAGTGCCCACCGCTGCGGCAAACGCTTCAACCAGCTCTTTCTCTCCCGGAGTATTACGGGCGTTGCAAATCACTCCACCAAGACGGCAGAGTTGCCGTGAATTCTGTGAAACGCGGGCTATTGCCTTACAGATATTATTGGCAGCATATAGCGCCATGAGTTCGCCAGAGGTGACCAGATAAATCTCCTGTGCGTACCCTTTGCGCATAGGCATTGCAAATCCACCACAGACAACATCCCCAAGAACGTCATACAAAATGACATCGCCAAAAAAAGCCTGAAGACGCTCAAGGAGTTGAAATGTTGCAATAATCCCCCGCCCGGCGCAGCCAACACCCGGCTCAGGCCCTCCCGCCTCAACACAGCGGATGCCCTGATATCCGGTAAAAATTACATCATCAATGCCCAGTTCTGCTTCACCCTTATCCCGGATTAAGTCAAGTACTGTTGGAATCAGTCGTCCCTGCATGAGCATGCGGGTACTGTCCCTTTTCGGATCGCAGCCGATCTGCATGACCGAGAGATCCATATCGGCAAGAGCTGCGGAAAGATTTGACGAGGTCGTTGATTTTCCGATCCCACCTTTCCCATAGATAGCGATCTGTTTCATTGCCCATAAGATGGGTGCGGAGGCAGTATAAGGATTAATTATCTGAACCGGAAAATCCAAAAAATGGCGGCTGGAAAAAATGCATTTCTATATGAGATCAGTCGTGGATAATTCCAGAGATAACGCAGGTATTGAAACGATCTATAGGCTAAATACGAGATTTATTTCTTTTTTAGATTTCTGATATCTATCAAAAGCCGGTGATTAATAATCTGCCATGATATGATGAGCCGTGCCAGATCAGATCCGGAAACCACCTCTTTACCTCTGAAAAGATCAATAGGATGTACCCCGGTCTGCTGCTCAATATTGCGCTCAATACGATGGATAGTTTCGTGACTCATCTGACCATCCATTGTCAGGGTTCGAATCAGCCGATCATCAAGGTCCAGTGTTCCACACTGAAGAAGAAAATCGTGGGATGAACGGGTAAAAAGTCCACAGAGATCAATATTCAACTCGATATCTTCAAGGCAGGTTTCAGGAGGTTTCATCGCCAGAGTAATCCGGTAGATATTTTTCGCGCAGCCAAGATCTTTCCCATATCCGGAATAGGCGATTTTTATGACCGTGCCTGCATAAGCACGCTGAGGGAGAACATAGGCACGATAATCAGGCTCACGTATTTCGATCTCCTCAAGAACTTTTTCAGGAGTATAATTTCGTTTATCTATGTCGCGCCTGATTTTCCAGTCATACTTCACCTCATTGTCAGGATCAACAAAAATCGTATAATCAAGATATTCACGAAGCTGCTGGGTTGCAAAAGGGTGGAGTCCCTCAAGAATCACAAACCGGGTGGGGTTAAACACTGCTTCACGTTCTATTGTTCCGTCTTTGTGCGAGTAAACCGGTTTGTTTATCGGTTTGCCAGCTTTAAGCAGGGCTACGTCCCGGGAAAGGCGGATCAGATCATTCGCTGCCGGATTCAGAGGAGTAATTCCAAGCCGAACGCGCTCCTCCCGGCCATAGAGATGATAATCATCCAGAGTAATTGTTGAGACCAGATCGCTCCCAAAGATAGACGTAATCGCATTTGAGAAGGTTGTCTTTCCGGATCCTGAATCCCCGGCTACACCGATGACATAAGTATAGGATGATGCACGGATCATCTCATGAAAAATTTGGTTATTCATAAAAAAAATCAGGAAAAGAGTGCCGTGCACCGCTTCGCATCGGCACCCATTGGTGAGTATTTATGCGGTATTCGTCCACAGACCATGGACATTACAATATACCCGCGCCTTTACATCAGTAGAATCACAGGGAAATTCAGCTTCAGGTTTTTCACCCGGAGACAGACGCTTGATAAAATAATAATCTCCGCCATGCACTTCGAGCCATTCCAGATAATGCTTTTCCTCCATCGGGTGTGGAACTTCCCCACATTTCACAAGGATACCTGTACCTGACTTTTCCACCAAAGGAACATGCTTCTCTTTTCCCTGGTCTGCAGTCTTTTCAATCTGAAGAACCATATCTGCGCCGCAGCAGACAAGCGTCCCCTCGGAAGGGTGGAAGACTACGGTAATATTACCACATTTATCACATTTGTATACTTCATACAGCGATGTCATGGTTTTCCTCTGTAGCAAAGGGAATAATTCCCCCTTACCTGTATTCTTGTTATGGCAGAAGTGCAGATAAGTATTGTTATAGATTATAAAAAGAAGAATTAGTTTTCCACAAGTGAATCAGCATTGTGCTTTTGAGCAATCGTATCAGCCAGTTTAATAAGTTCCACGCGTGCTTTCTCATCAGGAGCACCCTGAATATACACCGGCTCAAGTAATTCAGCTTTGATATGAGGAATCATAGACGTGAGAACATCAATGGTCTTGCCTCCCCACCCATATGAACCGATAACCGAAGCATACCGGGTTTTTGGCTTTACGAGATTTGCAAGGTATGCAACCGATACCATTTCAGGATGAGGGCCAAAGAGAACGGTTGGCGTTGCAAATACAACCGTTGCTGCATCAACCAGCTCCATAGCAAGAGCACCGGTATCTGCCTGCGAAATTTGGAACGGTTTAACACCGATATTTCGTTCAATCAGAAGATCAGTCAGGAACGCCACCATCTGGCTAGTGCTTCCATGCATGGATACATATGGAATAAGAACCGTATTTTTCACCGTATCACTGGTCCATTCCTCATAAAAATCCATAACTAGTGAAGGTGGCTGTATCATCGGGCCGTGACTGGGAGCAATGATGGATATTTTCTTTTCTTTCAGGGCAGCGAGATATTTTACAATAGATGACCTGAACGGCATCATAATCTCGGCATAATACCGTTTTGCAAGAATTTCAAACCGGGTTGTATCCTTCAAAAAAAGATCAGAAGTTGCATAGTGCGCCCCGAAAAGATCGCATGGGAAGAGAATCTCTTTTTCAGGGCAGTACGTAAGCATAGTTTCAGGCCAGTGTACCCATGGTGCATCCATAAATTCAAGGGTGAGATCTCCAAGACTCAGCGAATCGCCAGACTTAACAATCTCGCACCTCTTTACAGGGATATCAAGCAACTTTAGCAGAAGTTCGCTACACTTCTCAGTGCAACAAATCTTCGCAGATGGAAAGAGTTCAAGCAGAATCGGAAGGCATCCTGCATGATCCTGCTCAGCATGGTTTGCAATGATGTAATCTATCCGGTCAACCCCGAGCCGGACAAGGTTTCCGATAAATTCCTCTTCTTTTGATGGATCTGCAGTATCGATGAGCGCAATTTTACTACTCCCTTTAAGAAGATATGAATTATATGATGTGCCTTCAGGGAGAAGCACGAGTTCATCAAAAATCCGGCGATCCCAATCGATTACTCCAACCGAATAAATTTGTTCACATAGTTGACGGACTGCCATGATATTCCTCAAGATCAGTGCATGCTGACCAATAGCCTCTTGATAGGATGGATGATAACATAAAGAGCTGGGTTTTGAATTATCCAAAGCAGTTCCAGTATGGGCGAAGGGTTTTTTTAAGATCTGCTGCCATTCGGATAGCCCCGGGCATTGCCATTTCTGATATTGACCGGTTTAAGAGATCATGCAGAATTTCCGGCTCACGTATGGACGAGAGATCTAATCCGGCTAATGCAGCAATAATCCCAAGATTTGTGTAAGGCAGCCCTCCTTCAACGCTATACCCCCCTTCAAGAATAACCACCAGTCTGCCAAAACAGATAGTGTCTGCAAGTATGGTCATCTCGTGCATAAGTCCTGCGTATCCTCGTGCTGTCAGGGCAAGACCGGTCAGAGGATCGGTGAAATGGTTATCCTGTCCGGCAGAGATAACAATACAATCCGGCTGGAAATTTTCAGCAAGAGGAAGAATGATTTCTCCAAGCAGATAGGAGTAGACCTGATCTGAACTTCCTGCATGCACCGGCATATTTACCGAATAGCCAGCCCCTTCATCTTTCCCAATCTCGTCAATCTGTCCGGATCCCGGGTAGAAGGGATATTGATGGACTGATAAAAAAAGGACCGAAGGATCCCGGTAAAAAATCTCCTGCGTTCCGTTTCCATGATGAGCATCCCAGTCAAGGATCATAATCCGCCTCATCCCTCTTCTTTGAAGATGCCTGACAGCAATTGCAGCATTATTCAGATAGCAAAATCCAGCTCCCCGATCAGGTCCTGCATGGTGGCCGGGAGGGCGACAGAGAACAAAGACGTTACGCACATCCTGATTCAAAACCGCATCAGCTCCACTGATAGCGCCACCAGCAGCAATCAGGGCGTCACCAATGAGCCCTGGAGGGATACGGGTATCAATATCAATCATTCCTCCGGTTACACTTGCTTCTTCCAGAAATGAGAGATATTTATCGGTATGAACAGAAAGTACTTCACTTCGCGTGGCTTTTTTAGGAGGAATTAATACAATTTCAGGAAGATCAAAAATACCCTCCTCGATAAACTGATCCATCGTATAAGAGAGCCGCTCTACCCGTTCAGGGTGTGTTTCACTCTGTTGATGGTGAAGATAGGAAGATGAGAAAACAATACCGGTTTTCATGGTGCCTCCACAGATATACCAGGAGCGATACTGATAACAAAATCTGTAATCCGGCCCTGAGCACGACCACCTCTGACCACAGTAAACGCAGAAAATTCACTGGTGACAATATCATGCAGGTCGCCTGATGGAGCTCCCTCTTTCCGGGCCATGTTAATGAGAATATCAGTCGCATATTTAACGAGTTCATCATCGGTCATCCGTCCGGAAAGCGGGTATTCAGTTCCATTAACCGTAAGTATGTTTCGCTGTGAGTCAGCATGCACATGGAGGCTCATACTGATTCGCGAAACTGCGGCACCAACAGCATTTGCAGATTGTGCATGATCAGGAACCAGATATGGTGTCCGGGCAGCTTTTGCCAGATCAGGAATGAGAAGCGGGGCGAGATATCCGGCTCCGACAATGACTGCAGGATCCATGACATGAATGATACCGGCTATCGTGTCGATATACTCAGATACCGCTTCTTCTGCCTTATGTCGATCAAGACAGTCTGACCTGCAGAAATCACCAATTTCAGCGCCAAGAACATTGAGCGCATCAGTAAGTGTTGGTTCTCCTCCGCCAAATGCCCGGGCGTTTGCAGAACGAAATTTCATAAGACGATCCCTGATACAGGAGTCTCCTCCAAAGGGAACAGAATCGGCAACAACAGCATTGATCATAGTCCTCTTTCCCTTTACAAACAAGGGCGCAAGAACAGGTTTTCCATCAGTCAACGGAACGAGGTCGGTAGTTGTCCCACCGATATCCACAACAAGACAGTCTTTTTTTCCAGAGAGATACCGGGCACCAAGAGCCACCGTTGCAGGACTTGAATGATATAGCAAAGATGGATTGTCAACCGCCCGCTCAGGTCCGCACAGACCACCATCAGAGGTTACAAACCTGAAATCCGAATGGTTTTTCCCGATCATTCTGATGAGCGAAACAACGGTTGCCTTAATACTTGCATTAATCCTGGTTGTGGTAATCCGGGCAGGAAAGTTCAGACCACCAAGAGGTGCACTAATTGCAATACGATCATCATCAAAAAACTGTCGTGCAATGTCTCGCACAATCTCTTCAGGCATCGGGTTTCTAACCGAAAATTTCCCTGCTATCGCGATTGCATCAGCGCGGCATCCACGCAAAAGGTGCTCTATCTCCTCGGTATCTATCGGCTCCATAATTTCACCGCGTGGACTGACAGCGCCTTTGACAGCACCTCCATATACTAATCCGGGACCGGGAATCGTGATAGTTCTGACAGAACTCCCGTTGCCGGTGATCAGATGATTGAGTGCCTGTGAAGTGCTTATTGCCAGCCTGCAGTCAGATGGTGCCTCACGTATTGCTGCTGCAAATCCTTTGCTATTAGGGATTTTCTTTGCGATGATGCACTCGTCTATATATGCTATATCAGTATTTGTCCCGCCAATATCAATCCCGGTAAACACCTGAATTCACCCCCGATCAGATGCTCCCGGAAATCGGTTATAAGATCATACCTGCCAGGACCCGATCTGATTCTGAATATATATGTCATAACCCTGAAATATCTTAGCCAATTGTTGCAGGTCTGCAGATACTATGACGCTTATGTGTGAGGATGGGGAGAGTGTTAAAAAGAAGACCATTGCAGCGGTATTCTACACTCAAAAAACGCGTCATATTGCAAAGGTGTATGTGACCGATCGACGGATAATCGTTAAAAACCGTTCAGGTGAATTCATTAAAATCTCATATGAACATATCCACGAAATCAGTGTTGAAAACAATATAAAACTCTGTATCCGGTGTAATACACCACAACGGTTTTTCTCTGAACGTGAAGAATATATCAGAATCTATCTGAACGGTTTGAAAAGAAAAGAAGGCAATGTCATAGCTATCCTTGATGATCCCAAATGGGCAGATTCCTGGAAGAAATATTTAACGTCCCTGGTCCGTCAGTTCCAGAAAGGAATTGCACAAAAGAAAAAAGAGATGCAAAATGAAGAAGATGATATCCTCTTTATTGAATGTATGCAACGGAGGACAACCGGCCTTGATCCGTTTGCAATCGTCAAAAATAGAGAAAAACTCCTTATCTGGTTTGATTCTACCGAACTTGATGCCTGTACACTCTATGCAACAAATGAACACCTGCTTATAAAGATTAAATCCGCAGATTTTCTTCTGGTTCCCTACTCGGTCATTTACTCAACCGCTCCAGACGGGAAAGACCGTATTTGTATCACCTTCTCATTTCCCCAGGATGTAGAAGGGTTTCCCGATTCTATCTCCAAAATGTATATCCAGAGAATTCCAACTCCCAATGAACAGTATCCAAAGCAGGTTGAAGAGCGATGGATGGAAAGCTGGCAGGAGTTTTTTACCCGCGTTACTTCAGCATTTAAGGCACACAAAGGAGCCATCAGCAGGGATGAACTCTTTGAGATGCTGATTGAGATGAAGCACAGCCCGACAAAGTATACTCTGAGTTCATATGCAAAGCAGGGATGGGACAGAGCATGTGGTCTTGCAGTAGAGCGGTTTGGATATACCGATGATCTCTACCTCTTTCAGAACTTTCTTCTGCAGGAATATGAAGATATGAAAAACCGTGCGCTTGCTGAGCCGGATCCTGCTCGGCAGGATGCATACACCGGATCTGAAATGGCGTATAATGCAATTCTTTCATATATTAACCAGCATACAAGAATGCGATAATATACCAAGGGAGTCCCTGCAGATAACAACACCCATGCTTTCTGGCAGGAACAAATGATAGCATTTTTACCTGTTGCCCTTCATCTGAAAGTATGAATCCTGAAGAGGAAGCAGTCCGGACTATAGCAAACCTGATGGTGGTAAGTGCCCGGACAGCACCGAAAGGGAAAGGGATCGACACAATTGTGACAAAGGTCCTGTATGGAGATGAACTTGCTAACCTTGCAACTCATATGGAAGATGTAGGGACTCAGATTGGTTATCAGTTCTTTATCAGGGATGCAAAAAATATTGCTGCCAGTTCAGCCTGTTTGATAATAGGATGCAGAGGAGCGCAAAACCTTGGTCTGAACTGTGGTGGATGCGGATATAGTACCTGCAAAGAGATGATGGACGCATTCAATTCAGGTAACGATGATACACTCTTTAAAGGACCGGTATGCGCGATCCGTATGGCTGACCTTGGTATTGCCATAGGATCAGCAGTGAAAACCGCACAGATCCATAATGCAGACAACCGGGTATTCTTTTCTGCCGGAGTTGCTGCACTGTCACTGGGTCTGCTACCTGATTGTACCACCGCATATGGTATACCTCTCTCAATAACGGGTAAGAACATCTTTTTTGATCGATGAGATAGTACCATGACAATTTTAAAGATTCGTGGCGGAGACCTTGACCTGGTTGAATATGAATTTCTTTCCTTTCATCCAGGCGAAAACCTCCATATGAAAGGATTTGAAGGAGAATATTCTCTCAAAATACGGGAAGATCCGGTAACAGTCACTGCTCCGGGCAGAATTCATCTGACGGTTCTTGACATGAACCGGTTTGCACCAGGTCACCCGGGTGGGGGAGGGATTGGGTTTGCTATACAGGTCTACGCAACCGTTACCGTCAGATGCATACCAGCCGGGTATCAGATAGATTATAGCAGACCTGCAATAATTGAACATTTTCTCAGGCTTTTCTCAACCGTTATCGGATATAAAGGTGGGTTTTCAGTTCAGGCAAAGGACCACGAATACAAGCACGTCGGTCTTGGCTCAACCAGTACAATACTTATGGCAATCGCAGCAGCAGTTAATGATGCCGTAGGCAGCCCTCTGTCACGGGATCAACTTCGGATTCTGATTGGTCATAATTATGTTGAAGAGACAGAAGAAGGAATGATAGCATATGGGTTTGAGACCGGAGTCGGGCCGGCAGTTACCAGTTATGGTGGCATGGCAGTTATGGGCGATGACCTGACACTGGCATACCGGCGCGATTTTGCTGCAGATAAAAAAGTCTATGTAGTTATTCCTCCAAGTTCAATATCATCAGCAGGTGAAGAGGAGTTTTCTCTCCTTATGAATAAAGCACGGACACTTGATTACCGTGACCGTGAACAGAAAGCATACTGTATCCTCATGGATTTTATCCCTGCACTCTATGATGAGGATTTGACCCGCATGGGCGATGTCATGTGGGAGATCGAATTCCGTGGTTCAAAACGGGCAGAGATTGAGCATCATTCGTTTGAACTCTACCATTATATGAATAAGCTTCGAAAAGCAGGGCTTGAATTTGTAGGAATGAGTTCAGTCGGCCCTTCAATCGCAATAATTACCGAATTATCTGAAGATGCAATCACAAAAATTCTAGAGCCGATGGACCTGACAATCGCTATCACCACCGCGGTTGATAATAAGGGTCTTATCATTCTCTGATTTTTACCGGGTA
>Ga0351900_1224_pt1 | contig 10859 bp, 8 predicted proteins | sample BONcelHT113001D3_FD_205827 | JGI IMG/M metagenome (GOLD analysis project Ga0351900, IMG submission 205827) | Enriched cells from coal bed in the Powder River Basin, Montana, United States - BONCAT cells T11 rep1 HSBNCT.T11.300.1.D3 ...
AGGGACGGTGAATCGTTTGGGCACCTTATGGAACGCGGCAGGCGAACTGCTGCTGAAGACCCTGAACCTGTTCTACGGACTGACCCACTCCTATGGTCTGGCCATCATCCTGCTGACTATCCTGGTGAGGGTCATCCTGCATCCGTTGAACCAGAAGCAGCTCGTAAGCATGCAGAAAATGCAGAAGATCCAGCCGAGGATCAAGGCTTTGCAGGAGAAATTCGGCAATGACAAGCAAAAATTAAACGAAGAAACAATGAAGCTTTACAAGGAAAACAGTGTCAATCCTGCCGCGGGATGCCTGCCTCTCATCGTCCAGTTGCCGATCCTGATCCTTCTCTTCAGGGTTCTCACGAACTTCAAGTTTGGTGGGGTTTCCTTCCTGGGCGTAGGGCTTGAGGAGTCTGTCCTTTCAACGATGGCGAAAGCCCTTGAATTGAACGTACAGACCCCGGGTATCACGGCCCTTTTGACCGGAATTGCCTCCAACCCGGCGGGACTCTTGAAAGTGGGGCTTTACGGTCCCAACCTCCTGCTGCTCGTCTCGATCGGATTCTTGACCTGGTTCCAGCAGCATCTTTCCGCGAGCAGCAATCCCCAAATGGCGTTCATGAACTGGTTTATGCCTGTTTTCCTGACATTCATCTGCCTGAACCTGCCAGGTGGCGTGTTGCTTTACTGGGGGGTCTCCTCCCTGATGAGTGTGTTCCAGCAGTGGCGTGTCGTAAAAACGACGGAAGTCGAGATGGAGAAGAAACCGACTCTTTTCAAGAATAAGCCGAACCGGGACGGGGAATAGGACGAATGTCCGCAGAGAAGGAAAGGGAAGAGGATATGAACGTTCCCGAGCCCTTGGTCGTGGAAACGGATTCGCTCGAAAAGGCCGTTGAAGATGCGGCCCGGCTGTGGGATATCCTCCCAAAAGACGTGAAAGTCAATGTCCTGGAGGAAGGGAAGCGGTTCCTGGGACTTTTTTCGCGGAAAACCCGCGTGGAATTGTTGCCTGCGGAAGACCTGGATGTCCTGAAAGGGAAGAAGCTCCTGTCAGAGATCCTGGAAAAGATGGACATGGATGTCGAGATCGAGGTTCATGAAGACGGAGTCCTGAATCTTACCGGGGCGGATGCGGGCATCATTATCGGAAAATACGGGGAAACATTGAAATCCCTTGAATATCTCCTGAACCTGATATCACGTGACAGCTCACCATCCAGGCTGATCAGGCTGGATAGTGACGGTTACAGGGAAAGACGCGAGCTTAGCCTTCAGCGGGTGGCCCTTTCCTCTGCGAAAGAGGCGTTGCGCCGCCATCGACCCGTAACGATGGAACCGATGACGAGCTGGGAAAGGCGAATTATCCATATTGCCTTGAAGGAGCACCCGGAGGTCGAAACCCGTTCGGTGGGGGATGATCCGCAACGGCGCGTCGTCGTTTGGCCGAGGAGCGGGAACCGTTCAAGAAATAACTGACACGCAACGCAAGGAGAGGACACCGGAATCCACGGGGTCCTCTCCTTTTTTGGTAAGCGGAACGCCCTAGAAAAACTCTTGCAGATATTCCGTAAAAAAACCGATTCGCCTCTTTGGTGCAAAAGATAAAATAGGGTAACCAAAACCACGAGGAGAGGTGATCCCTTATGGCAAAAACCAGGAAAACCGGATTGGTCGTCGGGTTTGCCCTGTTGCTAATGGGTATTCTTTATGTCTTGCCCCATGAGTTTAAATCCTTATCACCTGCAGATTCGCAAGATGTCTTCACCGGCAATCCCGTTGCGTCCATTGCAAAAAAGTCTTCCCCCGCGGTTGTGAATATCGACACGAAAACCCTTGTACGGAAATCTTTCTCTCCCTTCGGGAACGATCCCTTCTTAAGGCAGTTTTTCGGGGACCAAATGGATCTCTTCTCCCGGGTCGTTCCGATGGAAGGGAAGGGGTCCGGGTTTATCGCCAGCTCCGACGGGATGATCCTGACCAACAGTCATGTCGTAGATGGAGCCGACTCCGTTACCGTTACGCTGTCTGACGGGCGCCGATTCGACGCGGAGGTAGTGGGAAAGGATCCGACTTACGATCTGGCGGTCATCCGGATCAAGGCCGCCAATCTTCCGGTCCTGAAGATGGGAGATTCTGACCGGACACAGGTTGGGGAGTGGGTAGTGGCGATTGGCAACCCTTTTGGGCTTGAACATACCGTGACAGTGGGTGTCATTTCCGCAAAGAACCGGAGTATCCGACTCGACAAACTCAATTTTGACGGATTTTTCCAGACGGATGCCGCAATTAACCCGGGCAACAGCGGAGGCCCCTTGATCAACCTCGATAACCAGGTTATCGGGATCAACACGGCCATCGTTCCATACGCCCAGGGAATCGGTTTCGCGATCCCCATCAACGTCGCCAAGCAGGTAATGAACGATCTGGTGAAGTTTGGCCGTGTCAAGCGAGCCTGGCTGGGAGTATACATGCAGCCGGTGACTGCGGACATCATTGAAGCCTTTGGCTTGAATTCCGGGGAGGGAAGCCTGGTCAGCGATGTGGTACCCAATTCGCCAGCGGAAAAATCAGGCCTCCAACGGGGGGATGTTGTCAAGCGCTTCGGGGGTGTTCCGATCAAGACACCCGACGATCTGTCGAAGGCCGTAAGGAAGCAGGTTGCCGGCGACGTTGTAAAGGCTGAAATCGTGCGGGAAGGGAAGACGATGAGCCTTTCCATCCGCTTGGAGGAACTGCCGGATCAGGAAATCGCCAAAAAGAACGGAACTCCACATCTGGCACTTCAGCTCGGCGTGGAAGTCGGCAACCTCGATGCCAAGACAAGACAACAGTTTGGCCTTCCGGCACTTCAGGGGGTCGTGATCCTTCGGGTCGAAGGTTCTTCACCCGCCGAACGGGCCGGGTTACGACCCGGGGACGTGATACAAGGAGTCAACGGCAGATCCATAAGGGACGTCCGTTCCTGGGAAACGACATTAAAAGCCGCGGTAGGGAAGAAACTCGTTCTGCTGGTTTGGAGGGAGGGGCGGACGACCTTCGTTCCGCTCAACACACAATAGCGGCGTGCATAGCCAGAAAGGAAGCGGTCGAGGGATACTGGTCCCTCGACCGCTTCCTTCCTGGCCCCGTTGCAATATCTTTCAGGCTTCGGGAAAACGAACCCTGAAGAGCAATCCTTCACCCGTTCCCGAGCGCATCTCGATCTTCCCACCATGGATCTGGGCAATCCGGTAGACCAACGGCAACCCGATTCCGTAACCAGGCATATGCCTGGAGCCGTCAGCACGCCAAAAAAGATCAAAGCACTGCCGGATTTCCTCTTCCGACATCCCAGGCCCCGTATCCCAAACCTCCAGGATAGATTCTTGAGTGGATTCATCTCGATATGTCCTGATTCCAATATGCCCGCCAGGAGGAGAATATTTGCTCGCGTTGTCGAGGAGATTGGCCGCCAGAGCCAAAATTAGAGCCGATCTCCCCATGGTCTTGGCAGAATGGATCTCTTTTTCCACCTGCTGCCCACGCCGGTTGAAAATGAGGGTCAATCGCTGGCAGGCCTCCTGGGCAATCTCTTCCAGGTCCAGGAGCACGACATTAGATGGCCGGTCACTCAGGTCAAGCCGGGAGAGCTCGAGCAGGGCCTCGATCATGTTTCGCATGGCATTGGTATGTTCGATGATTTCAGTGAGTTTCTTCTCGTAGAACTCTTTGGATCGAGGCCTAAGGAGCGTGACCTCGGCCTTTCCCTTGATAACGCTGAGGGGGTTGAGTAGTTCGTGGCTCACATTCGAGGTATAACGGCGCAAATCACCGAAGGTTTGCCCTAGTTGCTCAACGGAAGCAGACAAAGCCGCTTCAAGGCGCCTCAAACCAGGGTCTTCTCCTTCAAGGTGGGGCAAAGGACCCGGACGAGTGATATCAAATTTTTCGAAATACTCAGCCAAAATACCGGCCAAATTCACTCCTGTCCCAGCAGGGGGCAGGCCTTCGCCGGTACGTTCATCATCCATGGGATTCTCTTTCCCCGGACAGCGCCTCAAGCCTGGTCCGGACAAACCACCTTGTAGCCGACTCCCCGGACGGTAACCACCATCAGGTCGAGCCCGAAGGGGCGCAGTTTGTCGCGAAGGTACTTCACGTGGACGTCCACCACGTTGCTTGTGCCTTCGTACTCTTCCTGCCATACGTTGGAGATGATCTTGTCCCGAGTGAAAACCTGGTTCTCGTGCCGCATCAGGAGTTCCAGGATGTCGAATTCGCGCCGCCTTAGCGGAACGGTGTCTTCTCCTACACGGCATTCCCTTGCCAAGGGGTCGAGAGTGAGATGTCCGCAGCGCAGCATGGCAGGCTTGGGCTCGGAGATCCTGCGAATCAGTGCATTGACCCGGGCAAGCAGTTCCCTGAAGTCAAAAGGCTTGATGAGGTAGTCGTCAGCGCCCTGATCAAGGCCCACAACGCGATCCTCGATCGAATCCCGTGCGGTGAGCATGATCACGGGGACCTTCTTGCCTTCCTCTCGCAAGGCCGAGATGATATCCAGGCCGCTAAGCTTTGGCAGCATCAGGTCGAGAATGATACAATCATGATCTCCGGAACGGGCTTTTTTGAGTCCATCTTGGCCGTCATAAGTAAAATCGACCGTGTAGCCGTTTTCGGAGAATCCCTCGGAGAGGACCTCTACAAGTTCCTTGTTATCTTCGATAATCAGCAACTTCATTGCATATCCCCCTCTCGGTTCTAATGAAATTGGGATTTCCGTTCTATTAAATCACATGAAAAAGATATTGTCGAGAGGGAAAAGCGCGATTCTTTGCATAAAGTTTTCGGGGATGATAAAATATCTCCCGACCCAGCGCTCGGATCGGGGTTTTGTACCCCGTTCTGGGACTCGGGATTCGCAAGAAACGGGGTGCCACCATGATTGAACGTGAAGAGAAGCAGAAAATCATCGAGGAATACAAGGTCCACGGCGCAGATACGGGATCGCCGGAAGTCCAGGTTGCGATCCTGTCCCACCGAATCCGCAGCCTGACGGAGCACCTGAAAACACACAAAAAGGATTTTCATTCCCGCCGCGGCCTTCTCATGATGGTCGGCCAGCGGAGGAAGCTCCTGAATTACCTCAAGGGCAAGGACTTTAACCGATACCAGGATCTCATCCAGCGACTGGGTTTGCGGCACTGATTTTCGCGAGACCTGCGGAAGGCGGGGACGGCAAGGCCGTCCTCGCCTTTTTTTATGATCCTATGTTATTCTCGTAAGGACTAAAAAAATACAGGAAGAGCCAAGGAGGCTATAAGATCATGATTCAAACTTTTTCAATCGAGCTGGGAGGACGGACACTTTCCTTCGAAACGGGGAGACTCGCAAAGCAGGCGAGCGGCGCCGTTCTGGTCACTTATGGGGAAACGGTGTTGCTCGTCACAGCCTGCATGACTGAAAAACCCCGTGAAGGCCTGGATTTTTTCCCCCTGCTGGTGGATTTCGAAGAGCGATTCTACTCGGCCGGCAAGATCCCGGGAGGTTTCATCAAGCGGGAAGGGCGCCCATCGGAAACAGCGACGTTGAGCTGCAGGATTATTGACCGCTCGATCCGCTCGCTTTTCCCGGACCATATGAGGAACGATGTTCACGTCGTTGCAACGGTCCTTTCGGTCGACCAGGTGAACTCACCGAATATCCAGGCCATTAACGCGGCATCGATGGCCCTGACCCTCTCCGAAATCCCCTGGGATGGACCGGTTGCTGCCCTGAGGGTGGGCTGCATTGATGGAGAGTTTGTTGTCAATCCCACGGAGGAGCAACTCCTCCAGAGCACGCTTGACCTGGTCCTTGCGGGGCATATGGGCGGGATCACGATGGTTGAGGCGGGAGCGAAGGAGGTTCCCGAGTCGCTGATGGTTGATGCCCTTGAATTTGGGCACGAACAGATCAAGCGGATGGTCCAGTTCCAGCTGGAAGCCCGCGAAAAGGCAGGGAAAACCAAGGTTGAAGTTCCTGCGCCCCTGCGCATCGAAGCGATCGATGAAACGATTCGGAAGGAATTTTATGGAGAGATATACGAGGCAGTAGGCATTCACGCCAAGGGACCGCGTAACGAAAAAATCTCGGAAATCAGGCAGAAGGCCATTGCTGCCCTTGAAGGGGAATTCCCGGATTCGGGCCGTTATATCGCCAACGTTATCGAGGAATTTGTCAAGAAGGCAATGAGGGCGATGACGGTTGACGAAAGACGCCGTGCGGACGGCAGGACCATGGACCAGGTTCGCCCGATTTCCTGTGAGGTTGGAGTTCTGCCGAGGACGCATGGATCGGCCCTCTTTACCCGGGGAGAAACACAGGCACTGGTAACGACCACCCTCGGGATGGTGGGGGAGGACGAGCAGGTCCTGGATGGCTTGAAGATCGACGAACCCTCCAAGCGGTTTATGTTGCACTATAATTTCCCACCGTATTCTGTCGGTGAAGTTCGCCCCATGAGAGGACCGGGCAGGCGAGAAGTCGGACACGGGGCCCTGGCCGAGAGGGCAGTGCGATCACTGATGCCTGCAGAGGACCAGTTCCCCTACATTGTCCGGGTTGTCTCGGATATTCTCGAATCAAACGGATCGAGCTCGATGGCCTCCGTTTGCGGGGCAAGCATGGCCCTGATGGATGCAGGGGTTCCGATTCCCCGCCCCGTCGCCGGGGTTGCCATGGGATTGATCAAGGAAGGCGAAAAAGTCGAAGTCCTGACCGATATCCAGGGGCTTGAGGATCACTACGGAGACATGGACTTCAAGGTCACCGGCACGGAAGCGGGCATCACTGCGCTTCAGATGGACAACAAGGCTGGCGGAATCACTCGCGAGATCCTCGAAAAGGCTCTTGGTCAAGCCCGCCAGGGGCGGCTGCATATTCTCGGGGAGATGGAAAAGGCCATCCGTGAGCCGAAACCCGAACTTTCCCCCTACGCTCCCCGCATGTACACGACCACGGTGCCGGTAGATTCCATCAGGGATGTCATCGGCCCTGGCGGCAAGGTCATCCGCGGAATCTGTGCCTCCACCGGCGTCAAGATGAACGTAGAGGACGACGGTCGGATTTTCATCGGCGCCACGAACGAGGAATCCGCGAAGAAGGCCTTGCAGATCATCCGCGACCTGACGCGCGACGCAGAGGCAGGAGAGGTGTTCTATGGGAAGGTCACCCGCTTGCTGAGTTTTGGAGCTTTTGTTGAAGTCCTGCCCGGTAAGGAAGGGTTGCTGCACGTCAGCGAAATCAGCACCCATCACGTGCCGAAGCTGGAGGACGCGGTCAAGCCCGGCGACATGGTCCTCGTCATGGTAAAAGAGATCGACGACATGAACCGGGTGAATCTCACCCGTCGTCGCCTCCTTGAGAAGGCCGAAGAGCACCATCTGGCCGAGCAGTTCCCGGAGGCCTATCCCCTCGAACTGGAGAGGGAAGAGCGGATCGCGGCAGCAAGCGCCGCGGCTGGTCCCGCTTCGGAAAGGCCTCGCAGGCCGGAGGGGGAAGGCAGGGACCGTCGCCCCAGCGGCGGCGATCGCCCGGACAGGAGGGGCAGTGGCTCCAGGGATCGTGGGAGGGGACCCGGTGACCGCCATTAAGGTGCGATTGGAACGGGAAGAAAGTGCACATGGGTTGCCTCTCCCCGAATATGCCACTTCGGGTGCGTCGGGGGTGGATCTCCGCTCAGTCGAATCCATAACGGTCCAGCCCGGTTCATGGGGATTTGTGGGAACGGGACTTCACCTCGAGATCCCTCAGGGATACGAGGCCCAGGTAAGATCCAGGAGTGGGCTAGCCCTGAAAAAAGGGGTCATGGTCCTGAACTCTCCGGGAACGATTGACAGCGATTACCGTGGAGAAGTCCGGGTCATCCTGATGAACCTGGGGCATGAACCATTTAAAGTTGAACCGGGAGACCGAATCGCGCAGATGGTCTTCTGCCCGGTGACAAAGGTCGAATGGGAAGAGGTCGACCGGCTTTCTTCAACTGAGAGGGAAGCAGGCGGCTTCGGAAGCACGGGATCGAAGTAGGCAAAAAACGACTTTGGAGGGGGGGCGCAAAGGGGCCTCCCCTCTTTGCGCTTCAGGGTTCCTGATTGGTTGAACCTTGACGGATGAAAACCAAGTCAAATATGAAACTCTTGAACGACATTGAGGACTTCAATTAATGATCAATTTGAACAATCGGGGTGGCTCGTAGTTGTCGGATTTCGCCCCGAAGATTAGAATGTCGCAATATACCACGTTGGACCAGGGGGATGAAGCGATGTCGAAATTTACGGGAAAAGCGGGGCAAGTCTTGGAAGCGGAGAAACCGAGCGTATTCGGAATTTTGAAGGAATGGGGAGTCCACAAGGGTGTTGTCGCTGCCCTTGTTAACGGAAAACCAACGGATCTAAGGACCCTTCTTGATGTTGATGCCGTTATCGAACCAATCGCGGCGGAAAGCGAGGAAGGGCTTCATATCCTTCGCCACTCCGCCTCGCATCTCATGGCCCAGGCCGTATTGCATCTCTACCCGGGGACGAAGGTCGCTATCGGGCCTTCGATAAAGGATGGCTTCTACTACGATTTTGAGTTGCCCGTCCCAATCTCCGAGGAGGACCTGGCGGGCATCGAGGAAGAAATGCACAAGCTGGCGAAGGCTGCCCTCCCGGTGGAAAGGCTGGAAATCCCACGGGGTGAACTGCTAGCGAACTACGAAGCCGCTGGAGAAGTTTACAAGGCCGAACTTGTCCATGACATCACCGACGAGAAGATCTCGGTCTACCGGCAGGGCGATTTTGAGGACATGTGCAGGGGACCTCATGTTCCTGACACCTCCTTTCTTAAGCACACAAAACTCCTTTCTGTGGCAGGCGCGTACTGGCGTGGTGACGAGAAGAACATCATGCTCACGCGGCTATACGGAACCGCCTTTGCCGACAAGGGGGGCCTGGAAGCCTACCTCAAGAGAATGGAAGAGGCCCGCAGGCGAGACCACCGCAAGCTCGGCCGTGAACTCGACCTTTTCAGCATCCAGGCGGAGGGTCCGGGGTTCCCTTGTTTCCATCCCAAGGGTATGGTCGTCCTGAACAACCTGGTCGATTTCTGGCGCAGGGAACATATACGGAGAGGTTATTGCGAGATCCGTACCCCCCTGATCCTGGACAAGGAACTTTGGGTTCGTTCGGGCCATTGGGATCACTACAAGGAAAACATGTATTTCACGGAGATAGACGAGAAGCCCTATGCGGTCAAGCCGATGAACTGCCCAGGTGGGTTGCTTGTCTACAAAAGCTCCTTGAAAAGCTACAGGGACCTGCCGTTGCGAATGGCCGAGCTCGGAATTGTGCACCGCCACGAACGATCGGGAGTTCTGCACGGGCTCATGCGCGTCAGGTGCTTCACGCAGGATGATGCCCACCTTTATGTCACACCAGCCCAGATCAAGCAGGAGATCCTGGGTATCATGGACCTGACCCGCTATGTCTATCGCGATGTTTTCGGTTTCAATTACCACGTTGAACTGTCGACTCGCCCGGAGAACGCCATGGGGAGTCCCGAAATGTGGGAAAAGGCAGAATCCGCCCTGGAAGAGGCCCTGAAGGAAAGCGGTGTCCCCTATCGCATCAACCCGGGCGATGGAGCCTTTTACGGGCCCAAGATCGATTTCCACCTGGAAGACTGCATTGGCAGGACGTGGCAGTGCGGGACCATCCAACTGGATTTCCAGATGCCTGAGCGTTTTGACATCACCTACGTAGGGCCCGATGGGGCACAGCACCGCCCGGTCATGCTCCATCGTACGGTCCTTGGAAGCCTTGAGCGTTTCCTTGGAATCCTGATTGAGCATTTCGCAGGGGCCTTCCCCTACTGGATCGCACCGGTCCAGGTGAAGGTGATCCCAGTGAAACCCGAGATGGAAGAGTATGCCCGAAAAGTCGAAGCACAGCTGAAATCCTGGGATGTCCGCGTCGAGATGGACCTGCGGGACGAAAAGCTCGGCAAGAAGATCCGCGATGCCCAGATGCAGAAGGTCCCGTACATGCTTGTACTGGGGGAAAGGGAGATGAACGAGGGGACATTGTCCGTTCGGGATAGGACTTCCGGCGACCTGGGAACGATGACTCCGGAGGCGCTTCGGGAAAAACTCGGAAAGGAATTCGATCCCAGGCATTGAATCTCTTGTGAAACAGCGGGGACTATGATATAGTGCCCCGGTATGCTTGAGCGAAGAAGAGGGCCCTCCTCTCACCTGAAGACGCCGAAAGGCCGTTGTCGGGTTTCAAGCTGAATCCGTTTCCGGATTTCCGGAAGGGAATCAGGTATATAGGGGGCCGCTCGTTCGGGCGGTCCCTTTTTCTATCTTAAACCGGAGGTGATGGGCTATAGCTAACAAACCGGATGAACCCAGCGTGAACGAGGAGATCAGGGCCCCAGAGGTTCTTCTCATTGATGATCAGGGTGTCAAGTTGGGTGTCATTCCCACTCGAGAAGCGCTTAAGCTTGCCGAGGAGCGTTTGCTGGACCTCGTCGAGGTGGCTCCGCAGGCGACTCCACCCGTGTGCAGGATCATGGACTACGGGAAGTACAAGTACCAGATCCAGAAGCGCGACAAGGATGCCCGAAAGAAACAGAAAGTCCAGACCGTCAAAGAGATGAAAATGAGGCCCAAGATCGACGAACACGACTATAACTTCAAGGTGAGGGCCATCCGGAGCTTTTTGGAAAGTGGTCACCGCGTCAAGGTTTCCGTCTTTTTCCGAGGGCGTGAAATGGCATTTCTCGACAGGGGAAAAGCCGTCCTTGTCAAGGTGGAGAAAGATGTCGCCGAATACGGCAAGGTCGAAGTTGAACCCCGCATGGAGGGC
>Ga0351900_1225_pt1 | contig 10825 bp, 6 predicted proteins | sample BONcelHT113001D3_FD_205827 | JGI IMG/M metagenome (GOLD analysis project Ga0351900, IMG submission 205827) | Enriched cells from coal bed in the Powder River Basin, Montana, United States - BONCAT cells T11 rep1 HSBNCT.T11.300.1.D3 ...
AGAATGCCTGCTGTTTACCCACGATAAAAGCGGTGCGCGTTTGCTGAAAGTTGCCAACGACGACCCCAACAAACTGTTTAACATTGCCTTTAAAACGGCACCGGAAACCGATTATGGCACACCTCATATTATGGAACATTCGGTTCTGAACGGTTCAAAAAATTTCCCTGTAAAAAGCCCGTTCGATGTGTTAATGCAGGGTTCGCTGAATACATTTTTAAATGCAATGACTGGCTCCGATATTACTACTTATCCGGTGGCAAGTATGAACAACAAGGATTATTTTAACCTGATGCATGTATATCTCGATGCCGTTTTTAATCCGCTGATTTATTCTGATCCAAAAATTCTGCAACAGGAAGGCTGGCATTATGAACTGAATTCGAAAGATGAACCTGTAACGTATAAAGGTGTGGTTTACAACGAAATGAAAGGTGCCTATTCAAGCCCGGAGTGGGAATTGGATTACCAGATTAAAAAAATCTTATTTCCCGACAATACCTATGGTGTCTCTGCTGGAGGATATCCAACTGAGATACCAAAACTGACCTATGAATACTTTCTGGATTTTCATAAAAAGTATTATCACCCATCCAACAGCTATATTTTGCTTTATGGAAATGCTGACCTCAATCAGGAACTTGAATTTATTGACCGGGAATATTTGTCGAAATACGATGTTTCTCCCGATAAAGTTGAAATTCCGTTGCAAAAACCTTTCGATGCATTAAAAGAAGTGGAAAAAACTTATGCTGTACCCGAGGGTTCGCCTGTTGAAAACCAGACTTTTTTAAATCTCAGCATAGTTGTTGGGAAAAGTACCGACCGTGCACTTTGTATGACTTTCGATGTTTTAAGTGAAGCTTTGGTAAACCACGAATCAGCGCCTGTTCGGCTTGCACTTCAGGAAGCCGGGATTGGCCGCGACGTTCGGGCAACGTTTAACGAATCTCAGCAAAATGTATTTCAGATAACTGTGCAAAATGCCAATCCTGAGGATAAAGATCGTTTCAAAGAAATTGTTTTCAATACCTTGAAAAAAGTGAGTGAAGAAGGTCTCGATAAAACTATGATTGAGGGAATTTTGAACCGGATGGAATTCAGACTGAAAGAAGGAGACAGCGCTCAAAAAGGGTTGATGTGCCTGATGATGACCTACCAATCCTGGTTTTTTGCCAACGACCCGTTTCTCGGTCTTGAGTTTAACAAGCCATTAGCTGAAGTTAAAAAAGCACTTGAAACCAACCTCCTCGAAACAGCCGTAAAAAACCACCTGATATCAAATCCTCATGCGTTGTTACTGGTTTTGAAACCGGAACCCGGATTACAGGCAAAAATTGATAAGACGACATCAGATGAATTAAAAGCTTATAAGGCAGGTTTATCCGATGAAGAATTGAATAAACTGGTTGCTCAAACCAAAGAACTTTTGGAATACCAGCAAACCGAAGATACGCCCGAAGCGTTGGCAACTATTCCGATGCTTGAACTTGCTGATATTGGCAAAGAGATTGAATGGTATGCAGTTACAGAAAAAGCGGTGGCAGATGTTCCGGTTCTTCAATTCGATGAATTTACAAACGATATTATTTATTCCAATCTGTATTTCGACGTCAGGGTATTGCCGCAGGAGCTTATTCCTTATGCAAAGCTTTTAAGCACTTTGCTTGGAAAACTGGGTACCGAAAACTATTCGTTTGGAGAACTTGATAATGCTTTAAACATTCACACCGGCGGATTTTATACATCAACAACATCCTTCCCCGAAAATAAAACCGATGAAAAGTTACTTCCCAAATTGATGATTTCTTCAAAAGCAACAATAGATAAAACAGGTAAGCTTTTTGAACTTGTTGATGAAATTCTGAATAAATTAAATTTTGGAGACACTTTGCGTTTGAAGGAACTGATTACCCGTGAGCAGGCAAGGGTAGATTCCGACATAAAAAACAACGGATTAGGTTATGCCATGACACGATTACAATCCTATTATTCCAATACGGGAATGTTTAACGAATTGGTTAGTGGTTTGGAGTATTACCGTTTCATAACCGGGTTATCGAAAAATTTTGATAACAAGGCAACAGATATTCAATCCAAACTTTCTGAAACTGCCCGTTTGCTTTTCACAAAGGAAAATGTAATAGCCGGTGTAACCTGCAGCGAAAAAGATTATCCGGCTTTTTCTGCAGGAATGGAAAAACTTGTTGGTTCTTTCCCAAAAGATGCAGTTGGACTGAATGAATGGAAATTTGATTTTGCACAGAAAAACGAGGGTTTGCTAACCGCTTCGAAAGTGCAATATGTTGTAAAAGGTTACGATTTTAAAAAACTGGGCTACCAATACGATGGGAAAATGCGGGTTTTGAATCAGGTACTTTCAACCGACTGGCTGCAAAATCAGGTACGTGTTATTGGCGGAGCGTATGGTGGTTTCGCCGGATTTTCGCCAACCGGCAATGTATATTTTGGCTCGTACCGCGATCCCAATCTAAAGGAAACGCTCGAAAACTATGATAATACAGTCGGTTATCTGGATAAATTTGAAGCCGACGAAAAAACGATGACACGGTTTATTATAGGTACTGTTTCAAGGTTGGATCAACCGATGAATGTTTCCGACAAAGGTAACCTTGCATTTCAACGTTACTTTGAAAAAACAACCCCTGAAGAATTAAAAGCTGAACGGGAAGCAGTTTTATCAACAACTCCGGCTGACATTAAAGCCATGAGTAAACTGGTAGCCGATATACTTGGTCAGGATGCAATTTGTGTTTACGGCAATGATGAAAAAATAAAAGCAAATGCAGCATTATTTGGGGAGCTGGTTAAGTTGGATGAATAATAAAATGGGAATAATACAATATAAAAGGAGCTGTGAGGCTCCTTTTTTATGGTATTATTCCCATTTTATTATTCATCCAACTTAACCAGCTCCCCAAATAATGCTGCATTTTCTTTTTCAAAATTACACCAATGTCGCATCCAGTTCAATGGTTGCTGTTCCTCCGGCATAAAGCCTGGAGATTGGGCATTTTTCTTTTGCCACAACCGATAGCTCTGCAAATTTTTCCTGAGAAAGACCTTCACATTTTACAACAGTTACCAGTTTAATGTTGGTAATTGCCGGTCCGCCGTCAACTGTTCCCAAAGTAACAGCAGCTTCTGTTTCAATGCTTTCCGGATTTAAACCTTCGCCACTAATCAGTGCCGACAAAAACATCGAATAACAACCCGATTGAGCTGCACCTACTAATTCTTCCGGATTGGTTCCGGGTGCATTTTCGAAACGGCTTGCAAATGTAAACGGGCCGCTGTATCCCGTAAAACTCATCGTTCCTTTTCCCTCTTTCAGAGTTCCGTTCCAAACCGATTTTACTTTTCTTACTGTCATGATTTTATTTTTTAATGATTACTAAATATTCAGACTGAAATATAACTCAGCTACATATATAGGTTTTATAAAACCATCAATCAAATTGATTTTTTTGAAAACGAATAGACAAAAGCTATTTTTTATTTGACTGTTTTTTTAATATCACTATATTTAGCTGTTTTTTTGAATTTTTAAACAAATGATAGATACCTATCCAATTAAAACTTTTAATTATTATGGAGAACAATTCTAAAAGTACAGTTTCAAGACGCTCATTTCTTGGGACTTCGGCAGCGGTTGCTGCCGGGATTACCATTCTGCCCAGCAATGTGGTGGCAGGATTAGGTCACAAAGCGCCCAGTGATAAACTCAACATCGTTGGTGTTGGTGTTGGCGGAATGGGTTTTGCTAACCTGAAAAACCTGGCATCGGAAAACATCATCGGTTTGTGTGATGTTGACTGGAAATACACTGCCGGAAACGGGGTTTTCGACCGCTGGCCAAACGCCAAAAAGTACAAGGACTGGCGCAGAATGTACGATGAACAGGGTAAGGATTTCGATGCAGTGGTTGTTGCCACCGCCGACCATACCCACGCCATTATTGCTGCTACTGCCATGACAATGGGAAAACACGTGTATGTTCAAAAACCATTGACTCACTCGGTTTACGAATCGCGTTTACTAACCAAACTGGCTGCCAAACACAAATTAGCCACTCAAATGGGTAACCAGGGTTCATCGGGCGAAGGTGTAAACCTAACAACCGAATGGCTTGTCAACGGCGAAATTGGTGAAGTAACCAAAGTTGAAGCTTTCACCGACCGCCCAATCTGGCCGCAGGGTTTGAATACTCCGGAAAGAGGCGACTGGGTTCCGGATACTTTAGATTGGGATTTGTTTGTTGGACCTGCTAAAATGCGTCCTTACAACCAGATTTATCACCCCTGGAACTGGCGTGGCTGGTGGGATTATGGCACTGGCGCACTCGGCGATATGGCTTGTCACATCCTTCACCCGGTATTTGTTGGCCTCGAATTAGGTTACCCAATTCATGCACAGGGTAACTCAAGTTTGTTGCTGAACGACTGTGCTCCGGTTTCGCAGGCAGTTAAATTAACATTTCCGTCGCGTACACCAAAACGCGCATGGAAAGGCACTAAAAAAGGCGCTGCCATGCCACAGGTGGATGTTTTCTGGTATGATGGCGGAATTAAACCAATGTTGCCAGATGGCTGGCCGGCAGGTAAAAACCCGAATGACAGCGGCGGTGGAGTTATTTTCCACGGCACAAAAGACAAACTGATTTGCGGTTGCTACGGAGTAAATCCGTGGTTGCTTTCAGGCCGTGTGCCGGATGCTCCGAAATTCCGCAGAAGAATTGAAAAAGCAACACAGGGTGGTCACGAAATGGACTGGGTACGCGCTTGTAAGGAAAGCCCGGAAAACCGCGTGGAAACTGCATCCGGATTTGCAGAAGCAGGACCATTCAACGAAATGGTTGTTATGGGCGTGCTTGCAGTTCGCCTGCAATCGCTCAATAAAGTATTGGATTGGAACGGAGAAAAAATGGAATTCACCAATCTTTCCGACAGTGAAGAAATCAGAACTGTTGTTAAAGATGGTTTCGAAATTCATGATGGTCACCCGTCGTTCAAGAAAACATGGACTGACCCGATGCCTGCAAAAGCATTTGCTTCAGAACTTATCAAGCATACATACCGCGCTCCATGGAAATTGCCGGATATGCCAGCTTAATCGAAGGAAAATAAATAATAGTGAAAAGGATGTTCGTTCGCGAACATCCTTTTTTTATTATTTCATCTCATTATAATTGTTAATTTTTAAAGGTATTCGATGTAACTCCCATGAAAATTATAATAGTGCTCTGGTGTGAATAAATTTTATTCATGGTCGTTTCATTCTTTTGAACCACATAAATTCCCCCTTATTATAATACTGATTTTTTAGATCGGGATTTTCTTTTAATTCATCCAACGTGTAAGGTTGGTGCGGAACAAGTACATCGTCACCCGGTTTCCAGTTATAAGGTGTAAGCACATTTTCTTTTTGTGTTAACTGCAAGGCAGCAATTGTCCTCCAAATTTCATCCATGTTTCTGCCTACACTCATGGGATAAAAAGAAATGGACTGAATAATATTATCCGGATCGATAATGAACACGCCTCTGACATCCCTTCTGTCGTTCATGGAAACCTGCAGCATCCCGTATTTTTTTGATACTTTTCCTGAAAGGTCTGCCACAATCGGGTAATTGATTTTTACAGCCCCGCCATCATCGTTCATGGCCCTTTCCATAAATTCTTTCCATAATAAATGACGTTCAATTTCATCAATGGATACAACGGCGATTTTTACATCCAGCGAATCAAATTTTTTCTGATAGTAGGCCAGGCCGCACAATTCCGATGTACAAACGGCGGTAAAATCAAGAGGGTGGCTAAATAAAATTTTCCAGCTTTTTCCAAAATCTTCCGGAAAATTCAAAATGCCATTGGTCGAATTTTCTTTAAATGATGGGGCTTTATCCCCTAACAACGGGATTTTTTTATTTTTCGACCAGGTTGACATTGCAAACAATACAATCAAAAATGTAAATACAACTTTCTTCATTGTCAATAAATATTTCAAATAAAAATTCAATTAACCTAAAAACCTGAGGTTTGTTCACAGATAACATTTCTTTGATATGAAGGTTTGTTAATGATCTGTTATTTACTGAATTTCATGTAATAAAAAGGGTAATCTTAAAAAAGGTCCAGCATTTTTCAATATTTACAATTATTTGTTTTATCAGGGTTTGAGAACTGCAGACAGGAAATTCAAAAAAGTTAAACTGTAGGTAAAGCCTGATATTTTTTCTATTTTGCAGCCATATAAATTTCATCATAAAAACAGGCAGAAAAACAATGGTATCACGCAGAAATTTTATAGGCGCCGCAGTTACTGCAACAGCCGGTATAACAATTCTTCCGTCGAAAGTAATTGCAGGATTGGGACATAAACCACCCAGCGATAAACTGAATATTGCCGGAATTGGAGTCGGCGGAAAAGGTTTCACCAATCTTCGCTATATGGAAACCGAAAATATTGTTGCACTGTGTGATGTTGACCAGGATTATGCCGGAAGAAATGCTTATAGACGCTGGCCCCAGGCAAAAAAATACATGGATTACCGCGATATGTTCGACCAAAATAAAGATATTGAAGCGGTAATGATTGCCACGCCTGACCATACCCACGCATTACCTGCTGTTATGGCCATGCGCCAGGGCAAGCATGTGTTCCTGCAAAAACCTTTAACACATTCGGTTTACGAATCGCGTATTCTTCAAGAGACAGCCGTACGTTACGGAGTGGCAACACAGATGGGTAACCAGGGAAACTCTGATGAGGGAATCAGGCTGATTTGCGAATGGATTTGGGCTGGCGCCATTGGCGAAGTAAACCATGTTGATACATGGACTAACCGCCCAATCTGGCCGCAGGGTTTGTCAACGCCAAAAAGTGATAAACGCGTACCCAAAACCTTAAACTGGGAATTATTTGTGGGGCCGGCCCAATGGCGTGCATATCATTCAACATATCATCCCTGGAACTGGCGTGGCTGGTGGGATTTTGGCACCGGGGCACTTGGCGATATGGGCTGCCACATTTTAGATCCCGTTTTCAGGGCATTATTGCTTCAATATCCTGAGGCAGTGGAAGCCAGCTCAACACCTTTTAACATCGACTCGCCGCCCAATGCAGAGTTTGTGCGCTATGAATTTCCGCGGCGCGATAATTTACCCAAAGTGGGCATGCCACCGGTTACAGTTAACTGGTACGATGGCGGATTAATGCCACCCCGCCCCGAAGAACTTCAGATTAGTGAACAAATGGGTGACAATGACGGAGGCTGTATTTTTTATGGTTCAAAAGGAAAAATTATGTGCGGCACTTATGCCCAAAACCCGACACTTTTACCAACCACCAAAATGGCCAGCTTTGTACAACCCCAGAAATCCATACGCCGCATTACAAATGCTATGGATGGCGGCCACGAGCAGGACTGGATTAGGGCTTGCAAGGAAGAAAAAAGTTCGCGGCTCGAGGCTTCATCTAATTTCAATTATGCCGCCCCGTTGAACGAAATGGTGGTAATGGGCGTATTGGCCGTCCGCCTGCAAAGTTTACAGCGCAAATTATTGTGGGACGGAGTGAATATGCGGTTTACCAATATTTCGCCTTCAGATAATATCAGGATTTTGGCAAAAGATGAATTTGAAATTGTAAACGGCGACCCGAAATTCAGAAAAGATTACCAGACACTGTCCGCGCTCGAAATGGCCGAAGAGTGGATTCGACATACCTACCGTACCGGGTGGGAACAGATTTGACAGAAAAGAAATGATTACATTATTTTTATAATTATTTCATTTTGTTCTTGCTAAACCATTTTCATTATATTTAGCAACTTTTTTAAAATTAACTAAATCATTTTAAAATTGGGAAATTTAAAGGATAAGTTATCGCAGTACGATGCCCCCCAAAAAGTTATGCAGGCTGGAATCTACCCTTATTTCAGGGCCATTGAATCAGACCAGGACACCGAAGTTGTAATGGATGGAAAAAAGGTACTGATGTTTGGGTCGAACAGTTATCTGGGGCTCACAAACCACCCTTTGATTAAAGAGGCTGCAAAAAAAGCCATCGACAAATACGGAACCGGTTGTGCGGGCTCCAGGTTTTTAAACGGAACGCTGGATATTCATATTGAACTGGAGGAAAAATTGGCAAGTCTTGTTGGAAAAGATCAGGCTTTGTGTTTCAGTACCGGATTTCAGGTTAATCTTGGCGTGGTATCCGTTCTGACGGGCAGAAATGACTATGTTCTGCTCGACGAACTCGATCATGCCTCATTAATCGAAGGCAGCCGGTTGTCGTTCTCGAAAGTGTTAAAATTTGCCCATAACGATATGCGTTCGTTGGAGAAGAAACTGATGACTTGTGAAACCGATTCGATAAAGCTCATTGTTGTTGACGGAATATTTTCGATGGAAGGTGACATCGTGAAACTTCCTGAAATTGTTGAACTTGCTGAAAAATACAATGCAACAATAATGGTCGATGATGCTCATTCGCTCGGAGTCCTTGGTAAAAACGGGTCGGGCACAGCTTCTCATTTTGGACTTACAGACAAAGTCGATCTGATTATGGGGACTTTCTCCAAATCATTTGCATCGCTCGGTGGATTTATTGCCGCCGATAAGGAAGTAATTAATTACATCAAACATAATTCGCGCTCACTGATTTTCAGTGCAAGTATGACACCCTCTTCAGTGGCAACTGTTTTGGCGGCAATTGAGATTATGGAAAACGAACCCGAAAGGATTAAACATCTTTGGGATATTACAAATTATGCTTTGGAAGGTTTTAAATCGATGGGGTTTAATACCGGAAAAACGGAATCACCAATTATACCGTTGTTTATTGGAGATGATTTTAAAGCGCTTCAATTGACAATGCAACTTCTGGAAGATGGCGTTTTTGTGAATCCCGTTGTTTCACCTGCTGTTCCTAAAGAAGACTCATTAATCAGATATTCGCTGATGGCTACCCATACAAAAGAACAGGTTGATATTTCAATCGAAAAGATTACAAAAGCTGCTAAAATGCTTAGTATTCTTGATTCTGAATTAATTTATTCCGATTTCAGGTAAACGTAAATTTCCCGGCATTCTGAAAGGGTTTTATGAAAAAAGTAATTCTTATTACAGGTATTTCATCAGGTTTTGGAAAACAAACTGCCGCATTGCTGGCCAAAAATGGTCATGCAGTTTACGGAACTGTTCGCAAAACCACAGAAACAGTCCCGCCTGTAAATGTATTGCAGATGGATCTCCTGAATTTGGATTCAATTACCAATACGGTCAGGACAGTTGTAAAACGTGAAGGAAGAATAGATGTGCTGATTAACAATGCAGGAATGCATACAGGAGGATCTGTTGAAACTCTGCCTCTGGAATTTGTTAAAATGCAAATGGACACTAATTTTTTGGGATTGGTTCACCTTACGCGCGAAGTTCTGCCCGTAATGCGAAAACAGGGAGGCGGCACAATCATTAATTTTGGTTCGATTGGCGGATTGATGGGATTGCCTTTTCAGGGATTTTATTCTGCAAGCAAATTTGCTATTGAAGGTTTCAGCGAAGCGCTGCGCATGGAAGTAAAACAATTCAATATTCATGTTGTGGTAATAAATCCCGGCGATTTTAATACAAGCAACAGTGCCAACCGTCGCGGTTTTCTTGCCAATTCAGCAGATGATCCATATCAATCGCAGTTTGAAAAAACGCTTTCGATTATTGAAAGCGACGAATCAAAAGGATGGGCTCCTGAAATTCTTGCCAAAAAAATGGTGAAGATTGTTGAATGCAAAAACCCAAAACAACGATATGTAATTGCCTCGCTGGAGCAAAAGTTGGCTGTTGTTTTAAAATATATTTTGCCAGGAAAATTATTCGGTAAAATTCTGGAAATTCATTACAGAATAAAATAACATTGAAGGAATTGGGTTAATATTTTAACATAACCGTTTTTCCTGTTTTTGCTGATTCGCTTGCTGCATCCAAAATCCGCACAACTTCAATGTTATTTTTCAGGGAATAAAGTCCGTATTCAGGCATCGAAATTTTTTTGTGAATTACATCTGCAAAATAGGTAAACGGGTCTTCGTAAACTACAACATCATTAGATGAAATCTTTTCCTGTTTTTCAGTCTGCCTATCTTTTCCCCTGATTTTCATATCAGTTTTGTTTACGGCGAAAATATACCCCGTTTCTCCGTAAATTTCCATATCCTTTCTGCCAAACGGCCAGTTCCACGAAGCCTGAATAATACATTGCGATTCAGGATATGAAACGATAATTGTCGCTTCATCATCAACTTTTGGATAGATTTCAGGTTTGAACTGGCGTGTTACTGCAGTTACTGACACCGCTTTTTGACCGTTATTTAAGGCAGTCATTAAATTTGCTCCGTAACAGCCAAAATCAACTATGGCGCCACCACCATTTAAAACCGGGTCGGTCAGCCAATCCAGAAAAACCTTTTCGCAGCCAATTTCCTTTGGCCCTTCATGACCATGATGAAAAATAACTTTTCTCAGTTTCCCCACAAAATTTTCTTCGCTCACCATTTTCAATGATTTGGCAGTTGTCGGATACCACGAAGTTTCAAAATTGGTAAGTAAAAATATGTTGTGTTTTTCTGCCAGTTCAGCCATTCGTTTTGCATGTACCATATTAACTGCCAGCGGTTTTTCAACCATCACATGAATTCCCCGCGGTGCACATGCTTCAACAACTGCCAAATGATCGTAAATCGAACCAAAAGCAACAACAGCTTCCGGTTTTACTTCATCCAGCATTTGTAACAGGTCATGAT
>Ga0351900_1011_pt2 | contig 10799 bp, 6 predicted proteins | sample BONcelHT113001D3_FD_205827 | JGI IMG/M metagenome (GOLD analysis project Ga0351900, IMG submission 205827) | Enriched cells from coal bed in the Powder River Basin, Montana, United States - BONCAT cells T11 rep1 HSBNCT.T11.300.1.D3 ...
ATTTAAATTTCTCTTTTCTTCTAATAGATTATCTCTATCAGAATTAATGCTTTTAAATTGTTCATTTTCATTTTTTGTGTAAATTCCAAATTCCTCAGAATTTATAGGGGTTGATTTGTACACAAATTTGTTGGGAACATTCAGATCATAATAAGGTAAATGCAAATCATCCCCTACGTTATGTGAGGAATTTGGAATTTGTTGTTTAATGAATTTTTCTTCCATATTTTTTATATTAAGCCAATTTATATTTCTACTAGCTAAAAAGAGACTCATATATTGTTTAGAATCAGATTTTAAGTATACTTTGATTTTTCCTTTTATACCTTCCACTTGTTTAGTGGTCGGGTCATGAAAAATATAACCATTATCTTCAAAAAAATTCAGTATTTTCCAGGAATACTTTGAAGATTTTTTAAGCTTTTGTTGAAGAGATTTTGTAGTAACATAACCATCCTCTTCAATAATCCCATGAACTTTAGGTAATGCTTCTATTAATCTTTTATCAAATCCAGTGATGGTGGCTTCTAATATAGGACCTCCCAGTAAAATAGCATGGGCTAAATCCATCCAAGATGCCACTAAAACAGGCAAACCATTCAATTTAGAGCGGCAACGTTGATATTGGAACATTAAAGCACTTTCTTTAATTAATTGCATCAGTTTTTTAGAATCTCTACGTGCCCGAGGATGAGCGGTAGGGAATATTTCTAATAATGCCTTTTCATATGGGATAAAAACAATGTAAGGTTCTAAAAGCCTGAAAGCTTCTTTAAGAAGATCGTATTTGTGATTAAAATTAACTTCGCCTCTTATTTCCTGGAGTTTTTTTTCTGTTGATTTGAAATTTTCCTCCAGGATTCTGCGTGTTTGCTCTTCACTATCATCTACAGGTAAAATGAAATTTCTGCTTGCAAATTCTGAATCCAATTCAAGAGCCGTAGTGGTTGTAACAATAGTTTTAACAGGAATTATGTTCTGTTGTACCTCAAATTTACCAGTTTTTGGATTTTTTATGGTGGTCTCGGCTAAAAATCCTCCATCATCCCCCGACATTAACCGTGTTTCTTTACTTTTAAATTCATCTTCCAGCGTTTCTTGAATATAGAGTATATCCACCTGGTCTAAATCTTCAGAGTATTTCAAAGCAGTATCAGATAAGCTACCTACCTTTTTCACCCTATGTAGGCCAGTTACCACATTTGCAGTGTTTGTTTTCCCTATGGATGATGCTCCTTTAAGAGTATTAATTGTAGATATTCCTAAACCGGCACCAATGCAATTAAAATTTAATATGTGTTTGGATTCTATTTCTCCTATAATGAATCCCTCACCTGGTGAGCGCTCATAAAAAGCCTGGTCAATATAACTTAATAAATCCGACCGTTTTAAAATATCAATAAGCTGTTTTCTTTTTTTATCAGAAATAGGATTTATTACATCTGAATCTTTTTTATCTTTATTTTTTTCTTCGTCTTGATTTAAAATTATTATTTGGTTATCGGCGATAAAAAGGCCGGCTTCTTCCAGATAATCTTCTATTTCCTTTTTTTCAATACTGGTTTTGCCATGAAGACATTTGACCAGTTCATTATCTCTTCTTCTATTTTTTATTTCTAATCCATATCGGCTTGAAATTTTTCTATGGAATTTTTTTGGTTTGTTTTTATCTAGTTCTATCCATTGGACTTTGTAAAAGGCCCCATCCTTTTCTTCCATTATCCAATATTCTAATCCATTTATTTCTCTGAAAAATATAACATAACCGTCTGAAATAATTTTTACTGGTTTTTCCCTGAAAAAAGGTATTTCATTATCCAATTTTTTAGGTAACATCAACATAGGATTATCATTATCATCAGAAACTAGATCATTATCATGAGAAGATTTCATTGTTCCTATTGTCTTTTTTGACATTTTTATACTCCTATTTTATTAATTAAAATCATCATATGGCTTTTTCATCTATTTTTACTTACTTAATTTTCAAAATGGCTGCGCTAACTGAAGGGTTAATTAAACATATTGTAAATAGACATAAAATTCAACAGAATTATTACTATTGTTTTTGTTTAAGATTTTTCACCTCAATTTCAGTAATATTATTTTATATGAGGGTAATAAATATATAAGTATTACTGAAAATCAGCATTAGTAATAAAATATTCAGGAGATGAAAATGATAAGAATAAGAGATGTAGGTAAAATACGAATATGGACTGTTAGGTTAACTAAAAAAAGCAAATTACGAAACCTGCAGACTACCAGATCATCAGTAAGAAATCCGACTTGTTGGTAACTAGTCTGGAAAATTATGATTTAAAGGAGACAAAAAGAAAATTATTGATTATTAGAAAATGAGTAATCCTAATCAAGAGAATATAAATCTGAGCCTAACTAAAACATTTAAGAAATGATTATAACTCTAACTGGTTTAAGCTCAAATAGATCATTTTTGACCTTTAATAAAACCATACATATCAATTAATTTAGCCCTAGTATAATTAATATCTGTTTCTTTAGAAGTTATAAAATCAAATGTGTGAATCTCATATGAATCAAAAATTGATTTATGACTATCATAAAATTCTTTTAATTTTAAAAGAGATTTCTCATTAAATGTATACATCCTAAAACCCATAGAGAAGTACTTGTCAAATGCAGGAACATTAGCAAAAACTCCTAACATTATTTTAGTAACTAATGTATCCGTAGGGTTATTTTCTTTTCCTAAAGCAATAATAATCTCTTGTTTAGAGTTTAACAAGGATTTAATGTTTCCATCATCATAATTATTAACATCAATCTCCCACAATTTTGGATCCATTTTTGAAATTGCATTTATTAATTCTTCATAGTTTTTAACACTTTTTTCCAAAAGAAAAGATGAACCTCTCATCATGCCCCAGCTGGCCAAATAAAACCCTATTTGTAAGCAACTCATTTGCATATTTTCTTCATTTGCCAATTCAGAAATTTTATCTTCTCTATAAAATGTATAGAAATAATTATAACAATAGTCAAAGGATGCATATCTCTCTTCAGGTTGCCTACCTTTATTTTTTCCTTTACCACCAATAAATTGATCTAATGTTTCTTTAATTTCCATTTTATCACCAATTACACATTTAAATACTTAATTAAATCCTCTTTAAGGCCAGATCTTTGCACTTGAGATAATGATTGCTCTTTTAAAATAGCAGCAAACTCATCAGCCAGTTCATGGAGAACTCTTTCCCATAATAAATAATAATCATGATTTAAACTGAAGGTTTTAATTCCTGTAGCATCATTTATACCCTGTTTGAGTAAATGAGGTTTTAGAGTACCTATGACTTCTTCTATGATATGTTGCAGGTAAATTTCATCCAATTTTATGTGGCAAGCATCAGTATTGCGTTTACAAAGTTCAGTCATTCTATTTCTAATAACAACCCGGGCATTAGAACATAATTCAGCCAAGTATTCTTCTGATATTTTAAATAATTCATCCACATCTTTTTTAGTAATTATATCCTTTTTAAAAAGAGATTCAGATTTATAATGAGTTAAAATAGGATTTTCACGATATTTTTCTACTAAATATAACAAAGTAGAAACAGGTAAAAAGGATAATTTGATTCCTCCAGTCATTTGTTGGAATTGGGCCACATATTGAGTAATATCTTCAGAGAAATCAGGGGCCACCACGACCATGTATTTCACATAATCTTTATAGACTCCCATTAATTGTTCCTTGCACATATCCAGACATAGATTTTTTAAATTAAGTAGTTTAGGGTCCCTAATTATTCCTAAATTTGCCGGTTTACAGTTAACTACGGCAATATATGGCTGTGGAGCATAGGTTCCTAATACTAATAAGTCCCATCCTTCATTACGTCTATTAAAAATAGTTTCATATTCTAATAATTGAAAAGAGTCATCCACCAAAGTTTTGAATACCTTTTCTGGAGGTTCATTATATCTATCTCTGGCCAGAACCGAATTTTTACATGAAATTTCCATAAGATCGTTTTTAAGATTTTCTAACGTGTTTTCAATATTCCTATCATCAGAAACAACTAATCCGTCTTCTTTTTTCCTTTTTTCTAATATTTCCATTAAAGCCTCTAGTTTTTTACCAGAAATATGATTAGGTTGAGTATTATTAAGATCTATTTTTTCTTGATAAATTAATTCACCAATAACCGCTGGATAATGTTTACAGTAAGGGGAGTATCCCTGTTTTACCCGATAGATGTAATCTTTACATTTGCCATCACAAAAATAAGAAAAATCTTCTTTTCCCAAATTATAAATCTTCACCTTTAAACTATCTACCGTGGCCAGAATTAGTTCATCATCACAGGATTCTATATTAACTACCTTTCGCAGGAGGAAGTCCTCTGAATCTTTGACTTTGGTTATTAGTTTTGCTTCTTGTAGCTTTTTAACTAGTGATTGGATTTGGGGAGTGGATAATTTTAGATTATCAGCAGCAAATTTAATCAGGACCTCGCGATTGAACGAAGAATATCCTAATAGGCCATTATTTTTACAGATTTCTTTAATATCTTTGGAATTGATGTTTTTTAGTAAATCTTGCTTAGTTGGTGAAGACATATTTAATAATTAAGAAATAAGGATATAAAAATATTATAGGTTTGATTTTGGTTAATAAAATCAAAATTAGATATTAAAAATAATATAAAATAAATTTAAGAAAAAAATAAAAAATTAGATGTTTTCAATGAAAGTATTGAACTTATCTGCGACTTTGAATTGAACTTCTTGGCCTAGAGCTTCAAAGTGTTTCTTACCGCACTTTATTTTATCTACTTCCGTTTGTCTTAAAGACTCAAAGTTAATAGTCCCTTTAGTTTCAATAATAAAGTATAATTTATTTTCATCGTCTTGATTTAATAAAACAGCCCAATCAGGATTATAATTTCCTAATGGAGTAGGTATTTTAAACCAACCAGGAAGTTTAGCATAAAAAATTATATTTTCATCTTTTTCTAGGCTTTTTGCAAAATTCAATTCAGGATCTGAGTCACATAATACATGATCATAGATTGATCTATCACTTTGCATCATTTTTTCAGATAAATAACTATAAAGTTCCGTATTTTTAAAGCATTCCTGTGTGTAATAATCATCATCCCCCAGCTTGGTGTATTTAATTCCATCTACGATCATATGGTTCATTTGAGTGGAAATAATTTTTAAAGTATCTTCCATATATTGTTGAGGGTTTATCTTGAATTGATCCAATGTTTTACTCTTAATTAAAATATTTACCAGCGTACGGCGGGTTAAATATGTCTCATTTTGTAAAAAGGTGATTATATCGGGCAACAATACTTCATAAGCTTCAGAATGAACTACACCTCGCTGTTTTTCAAATGCTTCGATACCTTTGTCTTTAATAATCAATCCAGCTTTCGTGTAAATTAATTTAGGAGTTTTCACATCTAAATATTCATCCATGGCTTTTGAACATTTCTCAATAAGTTTTTGACTATCAAAATCAACTGCATAAGTAGTTTTATATTTGATTTTATCCCAAAAAGCTTTGAAATCTTCACTTAAATATACTTTTTTGTTTAGTTTGACTTCCATTTTATCATTATAGTTTTTAATATCCGGTTTCCTGGTGATTTTTTGGGCAGTTATTATAATGTCTGCTTTAAGATTTTCATATTTTTCAGGAACTTTTAAGGCATTTTCTTTGATATCAATCTTTAATTCATCCTGAACCTTACCTTTATCATCGATATAACCTTTATTTTTGAAATAATTAAATATTTCAGTAGAAGAATCAATTCCTAGCGACTCTTTTTCTCCTTTATCATTCATAAACGCGATATTAGCGAAAGTATGTTTCTGAATAATCCCAAATTTAATGCCCTCATCCTCTTCAATTTCGTTTTGTAGGGTCTTGGCAAAATCTTCATAACTCTCATTGGCCATTACAGTAAGAGTGTTAATTTGATTATCCTTTATTCTTTCCCCTTCCTGATTAACACAAAGCCTTAGACCTCTTCCGATTTCCTGTCTTTTCTTGATAGTGGATCGAGTTTCATTTAAAGTACAAATTTGGAATACATTAGGATTATCCCAACCTTCACGAAGGGCTGAATGAGAAAATATGAATCTGAGTCTACTTTTAAAACTCAAAAGAAGTTCTTTTTCTTTCATTATCGTATTATAAGTCGTTTCAGTCTCTTTTGTGAAGCTAACTCCTTCTTTATTTGCTTTACTGTCTTTAAACTTTCCTTTTTTGTCTTGAGCAAAATAACCATCATGAACTTCTTCCACAGGTGTTTCCACATCTATTTCTTTTAGTAATGTGCTGTACTTTTGTTTACTGATCAATTTTTTATATTCTTCTTCGAATATTTCAGCGTAAATTCCCTTTTCAGGATTTCCTTCTTCATTATAGTAACGATAATTAGCTACTTTATCAATGAAAAATAAACTTAAAACTTTAATACCTAACGGATTGAGTTTTAATTCCTTGTTTAAATGTTCTTCAATAGTTTTACTAATTTGAGCACGTTTAATATCAATATCATCGATATTTCCTTCTGTTTTTCCTATTATAAGTTTCATAGGATTGTTAGTGAAATCAACACACTCTTTTCCTTCTTCACAGCAAATTTCTTTAATTACATATCCTTCATAGATTTCCCTATTTCCAATTTTTCTAGAGGATAAATCATCTCCTTGATGGACCGTGAAAATTTTACGTTTGGTTTTTCCATTAATGAAAGCTTCTATTTCAATTTTAGCATTTATACGAGATTTTTTATTATCTACAGATATTAATTTTAAATATGCTTTATTATGAGCATGAATGGAATCTATTCCAGCAACTTCTATTTGTTTTACTAGGCCCATTTCAAATGCATCAATAGCATCTAATTTATAAATTAAATTATGAATTTCTGCATGAGTTGCAGAATAGTTCAGCAAACAAAGAGGATTTAAAGAAGCAATAGCATCTTTTGATTTTGGAGTTTTGGAAACTGATTGTGGCTCATCAATAATAACTACGGGATTAGTTTCTTGAATTAACTCGATAGGTTTCCAACCGAATTTATCATTTTCTCTGTGAATAATATTAACTTTGTTTTCTTTAGTTGGATCCATGAAACTTCGACGAAATGCATCGATATTAATTATCATTATTTGAATATTACTGTTAACTGCAAAATTTCTTACATTTTCCAAATTTTGACTATCATAAATAAAATAATCGTAGATTAGATTACCATATAGCCCTCTAAAATGGACTTTAGTCGTTTCTAGGGTTTGAAAAACGCCTTCTTTGATTGCTATACTAGGAACTACGATAATAAATTTGGTAAAACCGTATTTTTTATTCAATTCAAATATTGTTTTCAAGTAAACGTAAGTTTTTCCTGTTCCAGTTTCCATTTCAATATCAAAATTAAGATCATTTTTATTTAATGATTCACTGGGAGGCAAATAATTATTGAGCTGAATGTTTTTAAGGCGTTCTAGAATATCATCTTCACTGATTTCAAGTCTATTACCAATACCTTGACCTTCATCATAAGTTGTTTCTTTAGCACCCGGCGCTGTAAAAAATCCCCTGTCCTGAACTGTAAAATATGATCGCATGAAATTTTGACCTTCAAATAAATCAACTACGGCAGATATAGCTTCATCCTGGTATTCTAAATTAGGATTAAATTTAAGTTTCATTTCAAGCCACCTATATTGTTACAAATTCATCGATTCCGTTTATTTTAAGCGTTTCCTTGATGTTTGTCTTATCACTATCACTGGCAAACCCATTATCTTTAAAAACAACACGCATAACTTCCGGTGAAAGCCCATCTTTTAATTTTATTATTTCTGTGGCCATCTCAGAAGTCATATTATCTTCTAGGCAGACCATTAGAGCCCCAAATCCTATAGAAAATACAGTTTTATCTTTTATTTGATATTCCTCCAGAGGTAATGTGAGATCAATTCCATATTTTAACATAATTTCATAGATTAAATCCAGTTGATTACGGCCTGGAACAATATTTTTCACACTATCTAATAATGTTTGTTCAATATTATCATATTCTGGATCCCACTTAGACAAATTAGAAGAATCCAATTTGAAAACTTTAAAACCAGTATCTAAATTATTTTTGGTGTTTTTATCCAGTGACACTTGTCCATTTTGATTCATTTCAGAAGCAACTTTATCTCCAGCTCTCCTGATACGTTCTTTACAAATTTCTGATATGTTTAATGGTTTATTAATATTCTTTAGGAATTTAATCGAAGGTTCATTATTTTTATCATTTTCATAAATATTCTCAGGATATTGAATGCCAATAAAAATACGCTTATTTTTTGTAGACAATTCTAAACTAGAATGTATTGTGGTTCCAGATCCTAAAAAGAAATCTAAAATAATGTCCTCTTTAGTTGTAAAATAATCTATAAGTATTTTTATTAGTTTTACAGGTTTAGGATTATCAAAAACATTTTCCATATCAAGTTTTTTTAAGTCATTATATCCGGAGTTACTTACATTTTCCAGGATAGAACTAATTATTTTATATTTCCTTAGTTTTTTAAAGTAAGGTACTCCAGTACTCGTGAAATAAACCTCAACCCATTCTTGGCCCTTATAATCATATGTTTTTTCTTCAGTTCCTATTTTAGAAAAAAAATCTATCATCTGGTTTTTATATGGAAATGAAGCTTCAAGAACAACATCATTTATTAATACCCCATTTTTAAATTCTAAATCACCGGATATTATATCAATCCTATTAGTACCATTCCCAATAACATTTTCAAATTTAATATTTTCATGACCTTCGATTTTTAAACCTTTAGGAAATTTTACTTTAGCAGGAGGATTTTTAGGACTTCTTTTTATCTGTAATCTCTCTTGGATAAAATCCATTTTTTCAGGATTATTAACTCCATATAATGATTCCACTAGTTTACTATTTTTAGCATATCCTAAAATATATTCATGATTTTTTACGATTTTATTAAAACCTTTTGTGCTTCCTTTATTAATCCATATAATGGATCCACGGTCTAATCTATTTTCTTCACCAAATATTTCATCACAAATCTTTCTAAGATTTTCAACTTCATTATCATCTATTGAAATGAAAATAACACCATTTGGAGCTAATAAATTCCTAGCTAAACTTAATCTAGGATATATCATATTTATCCATTTAGTGTGTCTACGCCCATCAGACTCAGTAATATTACTAATTCTATTTCCTTCTTCATCAAATTGATTAGTCATATCTAAATAATTTTTTAAATTGTCTTGATAATTGTCAGCATAAACAAAGTTTTTTCCAGTATTATAAGGAGGATCTATATAGATCATCTTTATTTTTTCATAATATCCCTTTTGAAGCAATTTAAGCACTTCTAAGTTATCTCCTTCAATATACAGATTCTCAGTGGTATCCCAATTTTTACTTTCCTCTTTACAAGGCCTTAAAGTACCAGTAGACGGAGACTGAGCAAGACGCGAAGCAGTAGATTTACCTTTCCAGGTGAAATTATACCGTTCATTATCTTCTTCAGTATATTTTCCTAAAACTTCTTTTAATTTATCAAAATCAATTTTATCTTCAGTTACAATTTCTGGAAATAGATCTTTAAGTTTTGAAACGTTTTCTGAAACGATATCTAAGCTTTCCCCATTAATTTGAGTCTCTTGCATCATAGGCCTCCTTAATATCCTTGTAAAGTTTTTTTAAGTGATTATCTGACATATCTAATATAGGTTCATACATAAATGAATTTAAATGAATATTCTCAGGGGTCATTAAATTAACTTGTTCTAAGCTTTTAAGCAAAGGATCAGAATCAAATTCATTTTTGTATTCATTAAAAAGTTCTCGAGTTTGATTTCCATTAATAGCCGCAATTTTTGCTTCATCTGTGATTTTGTCAATCATTAATTCTTCTGCTAATAATCTAATAGCAATAGAAAGTGAAATTTTGTTTTCAAGTTTTAAATTCGTACTAGCATCAGTATGAATGTTTTCAGCTTCATTAAGAATAATATCAAAAATCTCAGAATCCGTTTCAATCTTGAAATTAAGATTCCAAACATCATCATAAATCTCATTTAATTTCGATAATTTAAAAGATTTAGTATCATCTTTAATATGTAAAAGGCTTGTAAGTGAATCAAAGTGATCCTCATCAGATCCAATATACTCTACTAAATTCCTAACAAATGGAATTGTAGCAATTAACACTCTTTGATCAATAGTTTCCTTTTCTAATTCGTTTTTCCATATTTTGAAAATATTTTCATGATATTTTCCCCCTTTAAGGATACTTATTTTATCTTTATCCTTTACAGCTATGAAACTATTTCCTTTAATATCCAGACGTGATCCTACAGTCCTATAAAAATCAAAATTGTGAGTTAAAATAATTATTTTAAAAATTTCTTCATTTTCATTAGTAAGGATATCATTTAAATATTCCACAATAGCATATTTATTTTGATAATCAAAAGAATCTACAATATCATCTGCAATAATAAGTGTAGGTTGCTCTTTTTTTCTTTTAATTTGAATCTCATAAATAATATTCAGTAAATACAATGCTCTTTTTTCTCCATTGCTTAAGATATTAATCAAATCATCATTTTCAAGGTAAACATTACCATGAGATTCATTTTTATATTTAAATTTAACAACAGGAACTTCATTTTTTAAAATAACATCTTCTTGATTAGAAACTTCAAGTTCAAAAGGAACTAGGAATCTTTTATTAAATAATTCAACTAC
>Ga0351900_1226_pt1 | contig 10732 bp, 5 predicted proteins | sample BONcelHT113001D3_FD_205827 | JGI IMG/M metagenome (GOLD analysis project Ga0351900, IMG submission 205827) | Enriched cells from coal bed in the Powder River Basin, Montana, United States - BONCAT cells T11 rep1 HSBNCT.T11.300.1.D3 ...
AACAAGTGGTACGTGGACTTCAACGGAAACGGATATTGGGATGCAGGCGATAAATCAGCAACATTTGGAGTCGGGGACGGAAAGGACATGCCAGTTGTAGGGAAGTGGTCAGGAACAGGTGTTGCTTCGATTGAGTCAGTTGAAGCAAATCAGGTTCAGGAACCGGAAAGCCCGATCCAACCACCGACGGTTACCAGGCCGGAATCAGATATCCCCCGTGTAGAGATGCCGGTGAAGAGCAGTCCGGTGATATCCCCGATGTCTGGAGGAGGAGTTGTTCTTCCTCAAAATCCATTGGTTAACGGGGGCGGAGTCCCGGGCTTTAGGAAACCGGTTCTGTAATCTTTTTTGGAGATTAAAATCAATCAACCCTTGAAGGAGAAATTAGATTTTGTGGGGTGAATAAACCGGATCTTAAAATTTCCTTCAATTTATTGGAAAGTAACTATTGAAGAGTAATTATCAGAACACTGATTTTACCCATTCAGGTTTGCCATCTATGTGTTCAAGTTACGAATTTTATCGAGTATTGATGGTAAAATCTGGTTTCTGATCAGGTACAAACCTCAATCCTGACCAACACTTTTTTCCTAGAAGAATGATTGCCAACCGTCTGATGGTATCTAAAGAGACCCCGGCGTTTTTCAGAACTGCTTCATATTCCTTTTCGTTAATCTGCATACGTGTATCATCTGTTTTCCTCTGAGCATCTGCACTATCTGTGATGGATCTGAACTCAATGATATATGCTGCCTTGTACTTCCTGGTCTTTGGAATCATGAGGATATCAGCACGTCCATACTCTGCCTCAGAGTTTGACCGGATCTCATATACATTTCGTAAATTTGCTATCAATCCAAACACAAATGCGTGAAACCCACATTCGTCAGATCTCGAAACAATTTATACAATAGTAAACTATATAACTAAGTTTGACCCACTATAATTATTTGATGGAATCTGGACAAAATTCAGTTCAAATTGAATCAATCAAGGCAATAGATCACCTTGGGATTGTTGCAGGAACATTCCATAAACTTGGATTAGCCGAAATTATTGATCGTGCATTACCCAAGATCGGTCAGCATCGGATATCCAGCTCACAAATATTATTAGCATTACTTCTCAATGGACTTGGGTTTACCGAAAGACGCTTGTATCTCTTTCCGGAATACTGCCAAGATCTAGATCTGGAACGTTTGATAGGTCCCAATATAACTGCTGAAAATATCAACGAATCAGTAATTGGTCGTCTTTTAGATCAAATCCATGCCTATGGTCCTACGAAACTTTTTACTGATCTTGTCACCCAGATGTTCACCGTCTATAAAGAAGCATTGCAACTTGGTCACGTTGATACAACCAATTTTAGTGTCCATGGGGAATATGAAACTGGATCCGGCGATGGGTGCATAAAAATTACAAAAGGGCATCCAAAAGACAAACGATGGGATTTAAAACGATTTGTATTAAGCCTTGTTGTAAATCAACATGGGATCCCGATCTTTGCCCGTGCCCATGATGGTAACGAATCTGATAAAGAAACACTTCTGGAAACGATTCTATCTTTGAAGAAATCATTCACTTTTGACCCAGATGTAATTTTTATGGGAGATAGTGCCCTGTATACTGAAAAGAATATCCAGAAACTAGGGGAGCATACAAAATGGATCACCTGTGTACCCGCAACAATAAAGGAAATGACCGTTCTTCTCAAATCGAAATTATCTTTTACCCCTACTTCAGATCCCCGGTATTCCTGTTTTGCTGTTGATTCCACGTATGGTGATATCACTCAAAAATGGGTAGTCATATCGTCTGAAGATATGAAGTGCAGGGAAGAAAAAACATTTGATAAAAATCTTTCAAAACGATTCAAAGCCTCATCGGGAGGGTTAAAGAAGATATCTAAAGTACTCTATGCCTGTGAAGTTGATGCTCAAAATGCCCTCTTACGGCATTTATCCGAGACACCATTAGTCTCACTAGTCGACAATCAAATCGAAAAGGTAAGTAAACGCGCAAATGGCAAGCAGGGAAGGCCAAAAGTAGGGGAGGCATTGATCACTAAATATCAGATCAACGCTTCAATCCAACTGAATGAGGAGGTAGTTAAGGTAGAACGGGAATCTCTTGGCAGATTTATTTTGGCAACTAATGTCATTACCCTGGATTCGGAAGCGATTCTCAATCACTACAAAGGACAAATGTTAGTCGAAAAAGGGTTTCGTTTTCTAAAAGATAAATCATTCAGAGTTGCGGAAGTTTATTTAAAAAGTGAAAAACGTATTGAGGCGTTATGCATGGTCATGGTTCTTTGCCTCATGATATATTCATATACTGAATGGTTTATGAGGAAAAAACTCCAGGAAGAAAAAGAAACTGTGTTGGATCAAAAGAAGAAGCCAACTGCAAAACCAACGATGAAATGGATCTTTTTCAAATTCAGAGAAATAAAATCGTGTGTTATTAGGTTCAATGATGAGTTGATGTCTTCAGTACATCACCTAAATGATGAACTCATAAAAATATTGAAATTACTTGGGCTCGAGTATGAAAAATTCTACATTTGATTAAAAATCTGCTGAATGTGGGGTGAAAGACTGTTTCAGGGAGTTTAGCCAGATCATACATACTGACTAGGCCAGGGAGTAAATTCTGCAAGATACTTTCAAGTTGCAAAAGAGATCTCTCCCCGAGAAAACATTTCATGAGGACATCTAGGCTGCCATTTGTTGTCTCATTTAGCATTTCAATGAAATTCTCATAGGCATAACTGATCTCGCGGTTTGGTATTGAAAGCCGCCAGGAACTCCGTCCACGGATATCAGGCCGGGGATCATCTGCTTTCACATATCCTGAAAAAATTTAAAAAACTCCAGATATTCATAGGATTTTTGCTGATATCTTTGAATGTTATCGATTCCTATATGAGGCACCTGATCTCCTGCCCTGATAACAGGCTTTCAAGATCGCGTTTGATTTCAACTCCTCCTGCTTCAAGTTCTTCATAGACGAGGGCATTTGATGATGTGTTCAACCAGTGGGGCGCAGGATTGTCTGGAAGATTGTCGATATAATTAGTTACAGACCAGGGATTGTATATTGTTTGTCCTCCAAATGAGTACCCATTATACCATAGGTCGTAGAACCTAGCACGGAGTCACTCTCAATGATGGGCGATATCTATCATCTCTGGGGTACCTAAGGAATCATCAACAGGGTATCTACGGAATACTGCCAATTGTCAGCATGGAGGGGCGGAAAGGTTGAGATGTTATCTATTTAGAGGCCTCACCGCCGGGTTAGTCACGTTGAACCCTCTTTAAACCGCGTGTTTCGGAGATTGTCGTAAGAGAGTATTTAAAAATGGGGGTGGGTGTTTCAATTTGGAAGGAAGAGGTCTTTATTACGCTTCGGGGAAGGGAAAAATGACTATTCCAACAATCTGAAGTGAGACTTATCAACCTGAAGCACACATATAATTCTTCAGAATGAAGTTTTTTAATACTGCCGGGCCAGTGGATTGTGAAGAACATTACTGTCTTCCTCCTTTATCCCGTTTCGATCTGGATGATATCCTCTCTCTAATTAACCAGAAAAAGTATTTTGTCCTTCATGCCCCCCGTCAGACCGGGAAGACCTCTTCGATGATTGCCCTGATGCATTATCTGAATAAAGAGGGGCAATATCGGGCTCTCTATACGAATATCGAAAATGCCCAGGCAGCACGGGAACAGGTACAGGAAGGGATCAGATCGGTCCTCATCTCAATAGCGAACTCTCTTCAATACTATCTAAATGACTCATATCTCGTCAACTCAACTTCTGATATTCTCTCGCAAGCCGGACCATATAATGCTCTTGAAGCAATGCTCAGCCTCTGGACTGAATATGAACAACTTCCGGTTGTTCTGATTCTTGATGAGATCGATGCTCTCGTGGGAGATACCCTCATCTCGGTACTCAGGCAGCTCAGATCAGGGTATGCGAAACGACCTCATGGATTTCCAACCTCAATAATTCTCTGTGGGGTCCGTGATGTTCGTGACTACCGGATTCATTCAGATAGAGAAAAATCTATCATTACCGGGGGGAGTGCCTTTAATATCAAGGCAGAATCGATGAGGCTTGGTAACTTTACGGAAGCAGAGGTATCTGTTCTCTGTAATCAGCATACTTCAGAAACGGGCCAGATATTTGAGGCTTGTGCACGCTCCTGTATCTGGAAACTGACCCGTGGGCAACCCTGGCTTGTCAACGCTCTTGCATATGAGGCCTGTTTTAAGATGAAAAAAGGGCGGGACCGGGCAACACCAGTCACCCTTGAGATGATTATTGAGGCAAAGGAACATCTTATCCAACGGCGTGAAACACATCTTGACCAGTTGACTGACAAACTCAAAGAGGAACGAGTAATTCGGGTGATAGAGCCCATCCTCACCGGTGGAAAGCAACCTGAGAATGTTCCCGAGGATGATATCTGGTATGCAGAGGATCTTGGACTAATCACTACAGAAGGGCAGCTTCGGATTGCAAATCCGATTTATCAGGAGATCATTCCAAGAATTCTGACCTATTCTACTCAGCTGACGATCTCGGTCGAACCTGCATGGTATGTCCTTGAAGACGGGTCATTGTCTATGGAAAAACTACTTACCTCATTTCAACAGTTTTTCAGGGAAAATAGTGAGATCTGGCTTGAGCGATTTATGTACCGTGAGGCCGGCCCCCAGCTGTTGCTTCAGGCATATCTCCAGCGGATTGTCAATGGAGGAGGAAGAATTGAACGGGAATATGGCCTTGGGATGGGGAGGACCGATCTCTACCTTATCTGGCCTCTCCCTGGCGGAATTGTTCAGCGTATTGTTATCGAATGTAAGATACTGAGAGGATCACGGGAAAAAACGATTCAGGCCGGGATGACGCAGGTCCTGGGATATGCTGATACCTGTGGAGCAGATGAAGTATACCTGATTGTCTTTGATCGGACAATGGGAAAACTCTGGGATGATAAAATCTTTAGAGATGTGAGAGAAATAGGGGAGCGAAAGGTTTTGGTCTGGGGGATGTAGAGGGATAGAGTAATTTTATCCTTAGTCCAGATTATTTGTCAGAGGATATAACTGCCAAATTCTTATTATTTCTCACGGCGAGTATCACTTCGCAGCGGAAGATCACTATGGCAAATCTCGTTTCTTTTTTTTCAGATGAAATGTGTTTTGTAACCGGGGGGTCCGTGCCGGCAGTCTTCAGATCTGATTTCGATATCAGCAGCACCATTGCTTATGATCTGCTGAACCTTTATGAGGATTTTCGGGTCGGTTGAATAGCGTCATGGATAATTCATCAGCAATGACTCCGGCCTTCTCCGGGGTGGCAGGTTATCCAGTATTCCCGCACCAATCATCTGCTGTGCGTGTTTGTCCCTTTTTTTTCTCACTTTTGCATTGTGTCTTCCCGGCATAAGATTCATATGCACCACATAGTGGACCTGTGGGAGTTGAACAGGTACTCCGGAGTCGGGGGGTTCTGCTCATTTCTTGGATACATATGTTTTTGAGACGTTCCGGGATAATTTAATGAAATTCAAATATCTGCCAGAATGTTAGAGTATTACATGTACGTGTCTGATTGGAGGGGATATATATCAATAATTTGTTATGAAAAACCCGATCTGATTATATAGAGGGGGGAGGGAGGGGATAAAATATTTAAGGCTATCAAGAAGGTGATGGGATATTTTTAATCCCCTTCTTCTTATGGGATTTGTATAAGTACTCGTAATATTATTTTTATTTTTTTTCTGTCAGATATTGGATGTGCGTCGTGCGGCTGGGCTCAGGTTCCGATAGTGACTGAACCTGGTTCTTGGGTATCATCAGGATTGGTGATAAAAAAGGGACCATTTGTGTCTGTTTCCGATATTGGTGACGTTGCACTATCAGAAAAAATTGAAGAATTAAGTGGAAAAAAATCATTGAGAACTTCGACAAAGGTAATCCAGAGTATTCTGAAAGTAGTATAAATTTAAGAACCCCCTTATAATTAAACTGCAAGGACACTAGCCGAGAGAAAATTTAAAAATCACCAGAATCGAAGAAAATCAAGGAATATCAAAAAAAGGTGAAAACGGTTCGGAACAAAAATACTAATGTCATAAAAAATAATCCTCGAAAAACCAAAGAACATGACATTGTAAAGATGTTTAAAGTCCCACCACCACACCAACTAATATATACTCAAAAAACATAGGAGAATATGCTACTATAAAATCAGAGGGAAATATTTCGATGGAATATCCTTGATTAAGAAGTAAATCATTAGTATTTTTCTTTGATTCATTGATTTTTTGGGGAAATAAAATGAAATCGATAATATGGTTTAAAAAATTCTTAATCTATTCATTTTGTGCATTCCTTCTTTTTCAAACGGTTCAGGCTGGAACATTACCTATTCCATCAATAAATACCGGTTCAGACCTTAAGAATATTAATAGTCAAATGATGGAAACCTCATTTAATTCTTTTAATTATACCATAAGTCATTCAAACGAATCAGTAAACGAACAATTGAGCTCATTCCCTCTTTTTTTTATTCCGAATATGGGTCAGACAAATGAAAAAACCCGGTTTATGGTAAAAGGATCGGAAGCATCTTTTTTATTTACTGATGAGAGTATGATTTTTTTTATGAGAGAACTATCCGATACCCTAAATACCGAAGCATATACAATTAAACAATTATTCATTAACCAAAATAAAGCAGTAAGTGTGAAGGGAGAGGACCTTCTCCCAGGAAAAGCAAACTTCTATTATGGACCTAAGTTTAGTAATTTATAACTTACTCAATGCTTAACCTTCTCTCCCTAAGCAAATTTTTGAACCCCATGAGCTTTAACTGGTCGTCTAACTTTTGAGAGTTGTTGAGGTACCAGAATGCTTTTTCCTGATCCTCGCATACAATTTCGACATACTGAACCCGTTTTAATCTCCTTAAAAGTTCATCGTATTCGTACTCTCTTTTATTTTTGGGTATTTGTTTTAAAGTAAATTCGCAAATTGTTCTCAGCCAAAGAGCCAACATATTTACAAAAAATATTGCCCTAATACGATGATTTTTCCAATGCCTGACAGGGGCTATCTTTAAATTAGATTTAAGGGTCCTGAAGGATTTCTCCACAAAATCCTTACCAACATATTCATTGACAACATCCGATGCTTTCATGGTAGTATCTGTTGAGTATAGTAGATATTTTCCATCTAAAGAAACGGCTTTTTCGATTGCTTCATCATTATATGCCCAAATTAGTGAGAATTCGGTTCCACCTTTAATAAGATCTATCTTGAAGAATTCAGCATAATCTCCAACAATTTCCTCAATTTTTGTTTTTATTTTTGACTCCGATAACCCCTCGCAACCTTCCATCAAATTATCCAAAAAATAACCAATTTCAACCAGTAGTTCGTTCCTTGCATCGATAATATCAGTTCGCTTTGCCAGGTTCACATAAACTACCCCTGCATTCTGCTTTCCGAATAATGATCCACCCCCTCTTTTCGCGTATAATGCACTGGAGCCCGTAGTTCTTACCCGATTAGTAACTGTTGTGAGAACATTGGTGTCTTCAAGAATTCCTTTAGCTTCATCTGAACCCCGGGGGACTCCACATATCAATTTCCATCCTAATTGTTCAATATCTTTTACAGAGGTTTCAGAGGTATTTCCCCGATCCCAGATGATTGTACCTGGTTCAACCGAACTATCGATCAACTGCAAAAGAAGATCTTTGACCGATGACATTGAATTAAAACTCCCAGGTAATATGTGATATGAAACAGGCACCTTATCAAATTTTGAGACTAAAATACACAGATTAATCTGTTTCTGCCTCGATTTTTTTGAATTATATCCTTTTTCACCTAAATCATCCCCATTTCCAAATATTAGGACCGGGGTCAGATCATATGCTAATGTTTCCTTTTCTGTTTGGGGTATTGGGTTGTTATTTCTCCATAACCTGTAAAGTTCATCTGAAATTAAAGAACTGAAATCCGTAAGCCCGTCGGCAGTAGTATCTTGAAAGCACACTCGGTCCAGAGCGGAGTAAAAAGCGCTATCAGTGAAGTAATCTCCTGGTAAACCGATTAAATCTGGGAGGACGGTCGTATTTACCCATTCGGGAAGATTAGTAGCACTTTCTGGGTTTAGAGCCTTGTTGATTGCCCATGTGGTCAATATTTTTCCTGGAGTTTTGCCTTCAATATATCCGTCTCCACAACAGACCTCGTCGATAATTCTAGGCATATTGAGTTTTTCCTCAGCAATTACCCACATGAGTTTGACATCTCCTGCTCTCTTTGATATTTCTGGATAGAGGGGTGTTTCCACATGAGCTGACTTTTTTGGAAGAGGTACTCCCTTTTCCTCCCCTTCTTTCCCTAAATACCCACAATATTTTGTTTTTACCTTCCCCTCTTCATCTCGATATGACTCATATTGTGCCAAATAGATTCCGCTCTTTTTTTTAATTCTCTTAATATGCACGTAAGTTATAATTATAACTTACAAGTAAATAAAGATTTCGCTCGCATAACAGAGAATATTCGAAAAAATAACCGAAATTTGTAGAATTATGTGAATTGCGCTAATGAAAAAACGTTATAAATCCATAGACTTAGGTATGGAGATGATCCATCGCTCTGGAAAGTTAATGTACCCACCTACGGAACTATATTCTATAAGGATCTATATCCTGGAATAGATCTGTATTATAGAGGTAATGATTCATTTTTAAAACGCGAATTAATCGTGGACCCAAATGTTGATCCATCAATAATCAGGATGAAATATGAAGGTCAAAAAAGTCTAACTATCGACTCATCCGGAGAATTGAATATATCAACGGGTTTAAGGTCACTTAAAGAATCAAAACCTGTTTGTTATCAGATAATCCAAAATAGGACAATTAGTATCAATGCAAATTATGCAATTTCAAATAACAATGAGGTTTATTACACTATTGAAAATTATGATCCATCATACCCTCTGATAATTGACCCATATTTAAAATATTCAACCCTTACTGGATTGGGTGGAGATGACGCAAATATGGGTATCACGCATGATATGTCGGGGAACATCTATGTAACCGGCAGTACGACCTCTCCACCTCCAAGTTCTCAAATATCAGGACTTATAAGAACTTCCAATGCAGGATCTGAAGATCTCGTTGTTACTAAATTAAATCCCTCATTAAGCAATTTACTTTATTGCTCATTTTTTGGTGGTAGCAAATTTGATCAGGGGATGGATATTGTTGTTGATTCTGCAGGAAACGCATATGTGGCTGGAGGAACAAATAGCACCAATTTCCCTATAACTTCTGGAACTTTCCAAACGACCAATGGAGGGAATTTCGATGCTTTTTTAATTAAACTTAATCCATCAGGAAATACCCTTCTTTTTTCCACATATTTAGGAAAAGGGGGGAATGACTTTGCTGGAGGAGTTGACGTGGATCCCGCGGGTAATGTATATATGACAGGAGATACGAATTCAACTGGGTTCCCAACAACTGCTCAGGCATATAAAAAAAGCAAAACCGGGTTTTTAGAAGCATTTGTCTCCAAATTTAGCCCTACCGGCACAAACCTAATATATTCCACATATCTTGGAGAAATTGTTTGGGATTTAAGGAGTACCAGAATTAAAGTTGATTCAAATGGTAATGCATTTGTTGTGGGAAAAACAGGTTCACAGAATTATCCAACAACTAATGGAGCATATCAACAAACTCACGGAGGGGCTGTGGATGCATTTGTAACAAAAGTTAACCCTGCCGGTTCAGGTCTTATATATTCCACATTTCTTGGCAAATTAGGTGGAGATTTTGGAAATGGCATTGATATTGACTCTTCAGGTAATGCATATATTGTTGGAGCAACAAATAGCAAGTTCTTCCCTACTTCCTCAACTGCGTTTCAGAAAGTAAAGGGGGGAAACATGGATGCTTTTATTACAAAACTCGATCCGACTGGTTCAAACCTGGTATACTCTACATACCTTGGAGGAACCGAAGATGATATTGGATGGGACATTTGTGTTGATTCTCAATATAAGGTAATTATTACTGGAAATACTCTATCTAGTGATTTCAAAATTACCCCAGATGCTTTCCAAAAAGTTAATATGGGCAATAATGATGCCTTTGTATCAAAATTGAACCCCACAGGATCTATTCTTGAATATTCAACATACATCGGAAATACCGGCAGGGAGTCTTCTTTTTCAATAACTATTGATTCTGCAGATGCTGCATCGATAACAGGATTTACAGGGAGTGTATATTACCCAACAACACAAGGTGCATTTCAAACATTGTATGGAGGAGGAAAAGGTGATGCCTTTATCTCAAAGTTTTCATTTATTCCAGTAATACCAATAAAATCTAATATTGGCGTTTTCCGTGGTAAGACCTGGTCTGTGGATTATAACGGAAACGGATATTGGAATTCCGGGGATAAAACCGCAAACTTTGGGGTTGGTGACGGAAAGGATATACCAGTAACCGGTGACTGGAACGGAAACGGGAAGACCAAAATCGGAGTTGTTAGAGGAAAAACCTGGTCCGTAGATTATAACGGAAACGGATACTGGGATTCCAGTGATAAAACAGCGACATTCGGGGTGGGAGACGGAAAAGACAAACCGGTGACAGGCGACTGGAACG
>Ga0351900_1227_pt1 | contig 10717 bp, 2 predicted proteins | sample BONcelHT113001D3_FD_205827 | JGI IMG/M metagenome (GOLD analysis project Ga0351900, IMG submission 205827) | Enriched cells from coal bed in the Powder River Basin, Montana, United States - BONCAT cells T11 rep1 HSBNCT.T11.300.1.D3 ...
GCCGAAGATGGACTTTCAAGCAATATTGTCAGGCATATAAACAAAGATTCCAGGGGGTATTTGTGGATTTGTTGCGACAACGCTTTAAATCAATACAATGGCGACATATTTAAAAAATATATTCATATACCGGGAGATTCAACAAGCGTTACAAGTGGCGGAATAAGTTCTACTTTGGAAGATAATGATGGGATTCTTTGGATTTCTACAAAAAATGGAGTAAGCACATTTGATTATAAAACGGAAAAATTCAAAAGAGTATTTGAAATTCAAGAAGATAGCTCATTTATAAGAAATCTGTATTTAACATCGGCGAATGAGCTTCTTGTTGTGGTAAATACAGGTATTTACATTTTTAACCGCGAACAGGGCAAGTTTATAAAATTTTTGCAGTCACCAATAAACCGGAGTGCTTCGGTGATAACAGAAGATAAATACGGAAACCTTTATCTTGGAACCGGGGGGAACGGTATTGCCGTGATCAGTAGTGACCGTAAACGCAATTTTTTGAAGGAAATACCCTCAATAACTGATTTTAAGGATGCAAACAGTATTGCGTCGATGGTCGTTGATAAAAAGGGAAAATTATGGATAGGTTCCCGAAATGGTTTTTTCTGCGCAAACACTTCAAAAAACATTAACGAATTAAATTTTCAAATCAGTCAGGTATTAAATAAAGATGGCAAAATTTTACAAATAAGCTTTAACATGATTCATAGCCTTGCTATTGATGAAGGCGATAAAATTTGGATTGGTACTGAGAACGGTTTAAACATATATGATCCTGAGACTCAAAAACTGCAAATATTAAATTCATCAAATAATTCACCGGGGAGATTAAGCAATAACCTGATTTTGAATATATATAATGATAAAAGCAATGGCATTTGGATTGGTACCTATCAAGGGGGAATTAATTTTTATTCAAAAGGGAATATACCTTTTCCTGATAAAATCCCATTTATAAACCAAACAGAAAATAAACTCATTCAATATGTTAAATCAGTTTATCAGCAACCTGATGGTAAACTCTGGATCGGCACTGATTTTGGGCTGCTGCGTTTTTCAGGAAATTTTCAGTTAGAAAAAACTTATACATATACAGGTCAACCGGGATCATTACCTATTGGTGGTGTAACTGCAATTCATACCGACAAATTCAATAATTTCTGGGTGGGTACCTGGGGAGGGGGAGTAAGCAGGCTTGATAGTATTACCGGGAAATTTGTCAGTTACTCAAGACTTGATGGAGAAAACAAAACCGACTCAATGCTAACTGCCGATTGCAATATTGTTGCAATAAAGGAAGACATCAATGGCGACCTTTGGATAGTAAATAAATTTAAAGTAATTGACCGTTATAACCACAGGTTTGGATCATTTAAACAAATTGATATTTCGCGTCAGATAGGTAGGCCCAATATGGAAATAACCTCGGTTGATAAAGATGAAAATGATAATTTATGGATTGGGGCAACCGGAGCAGGTTTGATTAAATTTGACACCAAAACACTTGAATCTGAACTTTTTGCTCCATCTCTAAGCATAAATCCCGACTTGGATACAAATATCCCCAGTACAGATGTTTATTCAGTTCATGTTCATCAAACAGGTAAAATATGGTTAGGTACCGCAAAGGGTTTAAGTCAATTGGATCCTGAAACAAAAAAGTTTGTGAATTATTCCAGAGAAAATGGATTAAATTCTGAAACGGTTCTTGGTGTTATTTCTGACAATAATGATAATATTTGGCTTTCGACATTGAATGGTATTTCCAGGTTAGATACTGCTTCAAATAATTTTTTAAATTATAATGTTGATGAAGGTGTTGTATCGAACGCAGAAGTAGCATATAAAAGTAATGACGGGATGCTTTTTTTCGGAGGTGTAAATGGGATAACAGTTTTTCATCCTGATTCTGTTTGGAGAAACGAGCTGCCGCCACCCATTGTTTTTACCGATTTCAAACTTTTTGACAAATCAATTCTGTTCAATAACAAGATACTTCCAAATCATATAAACGAAGTAAATGACATTGTTTTAAATTATTCGCAAAACAATATTGCTATTGCCTTTAGAGCCCTCAATTTTATTCAGCAAAACAAAAATGTTTATCAATGTAAACTGGAGGGATTCGACAAAGAATGGAACTATCTGGGGGCAACAAATGAAGTAAAATATTCAAACTTAAATCCCGGAATATATTATTTCAGGGTAAAGGCTGCCAACAATAGCGGGGTTTGGAATAATAATGAAAGAGTATTGAAAATTTCTGTTTTAACTCCCTGGTATAAAACATTTATTTTTCGGATATCGGCAATAGTTTTAATTTTAGGCCTGGTATTTTTGGTTATTCAACTCCGGACTATACAGTTAGTTTATCAAAAGAAAGAGCTGGAGCAAAAAGTTAAGGAAAGGACCCGCGAAATTGAAAAGCAACAGATTGAATTAAAAGAACAGGCAGAGAAATTGATAGAAACCAATACTTTGTTAGTTTTCAACCAAAATGAAATAGAAAGGCAGAAAGAGTCGATTACCCGGCAAAAAAACAGACTCGAAGAAAAAAACGAAATTCTGGAACATCAAAAAGAACTAATTCTGCTGCAAAAAATACAAACCGAAAAAATGGCCAGTCAACTGCACGAAGCCGACCTGAAAAAAATAAATTTTCTGACCAACATTTCGCACGAATTCAGAACGCCTTTGTCGCTTATATTCAGCCCATTAGATAAATCGTTGCGCGAATTTGGCAACATCGATAAAGAAAAACTGCACACCAGGTTAAAACTCATGTACCGAAATACTCTTCGTTTACTTCGGTTGATTAATGAGTTTCTCGACCTGTCGAAAATCGAAGCCGGGCTCTTAAAACTGAGTGTTGGAAAAGGAAATATCAGCAATTACATATCGGGAATAGTTGAAACATACCGATACCTGGCCGAACAAAAGAATATTCATTTGACTTACCATAGCCAAATGGCAAACATATCGTGCTTCTTTGATGCCGATAAAATCGAAAAAATATTGAATAACCTTTTATCGAATGCCTTTAAATTTACTCCCCCCTGCGGAGAGATTCATGTTGAATTGCTTGTATTTGAAAAAAACCAGACCGGGGAAACCGAACGATTACAGATTTGTGTAAGGGACAATGGCGTTGGTATTGAAGAGGAATTTCAACAACAAATTTTCGAACGGTTCTTCCAAATCGAGGCAAAAGAAGAACAAACCTCGGGCACCGGTATTGGTCTGGCACTCACACAGGAATTAATAAGCATTTACCGCGGAAATATCGAACTTGAAAGTAAACCCGGGAAAGGCAGCAAATTTAAGGTAACATTACCATGCAGCGCCTCACATTTTCAGGCAAACGAAATAACAAGCGAATTGATTTCCAGCTTTCACCAGACCAACGAATGGGTTTTCGCAAACGAACTGGCCACAGAAGAGCTTCCGGTGCACGAAGAAAAGAAATTTGATACCCATAAACCTGTGGTTTTATTGGTAGAGGACAATTCCGATATTGTCAGGTTTCTGAAGGAGGAATTTTCAGTAGGATTCAACTTTATTTTTGCCAGCGATGGATTTAAAGGTTTCGAAAAAGCTGTTTCCATTCTTCCGCATGCAATTATTCTCGATGTGATGATGCCCAAAATGGATGGTTTTCAGTTATGCGAAAAACTGAAAAGCGACGAACGTACCTGCCATATTCCCATTGTCTTTCTCACGGCACTCGCCGAAAAATCGGAACAAATGGAGGGTTTGGAATATGGAGCCGACGACTATATTACAAAACCTTTTGATATTGATTTGCTGAAGATTAAAATCAATAACCTCATTGAATCGAGAAGAAAACTGAAATTGCTTTACCAGAAGAATCTGTCGCTTAAATCGTTTGAATTGATTCCCGATTCGGCCGATGAAAAGCTGATTGACAAAATATTGAAAATCGTGGATAAGGAGATTGCAAATCCGGGTTTTGGGGTCGAAGAATTAAGCAAAAATGTTAATTTAAGCCGAACACACCTGTATCGGAAGGTAATGGAAATTACCAATCAAAGTCCGGTGGAGCTAATCCGGAATCTGCGTCTTGAAAAAGCTGCAAAACTGCTCCGCGAAAATAAATTCAGAGTATCGGAAGTAGCCTACATGGCTGGCTTTACCGAGATTTCATACTTCCGGAAAATTTTCAAAGATTTCTTTGGTGTTTCGCCAAGCGATTTTGCCAAAGGAATAAAATCACTGGCTGCACCTGGTAAAAACAGTGAAATTGAGGTGTAAATATGATTATTTATCGTTGACTCAGAAATTTTCCTTTAAAAATTTCTGAAGGATTCTTCCACTCAAACCTGATACTTCCAAAATATAAATTCCAGGTTGTAAACCACTCACATTTAATTGTGTGTTATCGCCTTCGGTTTTTTGCCAAAATACGGTTTGCCCCAACAGGTTAATGATTTTTATTTGTGAGTATTGCCAGTTGTTTATGGCAATGTTTAATGTATTCACGGCCGGGTTAGGCGAAATAGTTACTTTGGGTGCAGCATTTATTCTGATTTCGGAAGCAGTCGATAATATCGAATCATTCAGCGTTAAAGTTCCAAATTCGTTGGTGTACCTATAAAACGGGTATTTCCCGCTGTAATCGTTATGGTTCGGAACGGTGCCAACCATATTATCTCTGTTCCCGCTGTCATCGTCGCAATAAGCTATTGCAAACCCAAGTATTTTGTTTGGGGTGAGAACAACCGGTGTATTTGATGTGCTGTTTTGATTATAGTTTTTATCGAATATTTTAAACTCAAGTTCCCATGTATATTTGTTCCCATTCTTTGTAATTTTTGTTACCACATGGTCATCAAGATTTAACGCTTTTCCGGTATTGCAGTCGGTGCCAAGGTCAATTACATGGTGAATGGCATCGGGCGAATCAAAACTCACAATACTACCGTTTGTGTAATTGTTTTTATCGCGGGCCACTGCTGCAATATGGTAAGCAAAAGCATTAAAGGCATCGGCGCCACACTCGTGACCCTGTGCGGTGTGATCTTCGTCGATAAAAAACTCGGCACAATCATCTTGCCAGTAATTATCGCTCGGGTGCACGCGGTTATCAACAAGTTTGTCGTCGGTAATTTCCATTAAAACATATAGCCTCGATGGTGTCCATACTGCTTTATACCTGCCGTAATAATCAGCCGAATCGGGTAGTGTTTTTCCGTCGAAAGGTTGATTAATATTTGCCCACGACGCTTTGCTCCAGCACTCTTCGTTTCCAATGCCATCAATAACGGGAGCAATTCCGGCTTTGTATGCAGTATAATTTATGGCATGCGAATTATTGGAGTTCAAAGCTATCATCATGGTAAGAATACCAATTGTTAAAGAAACAGTAAATGATTGTCTTACTTTTTTATTCATTGAAATAGATTTATGGTTACACTGTTTAAAAGTATTGACAAAAATAGAAGAATTGAGTCTGGTTTGCTATTATCCAACATTAGCCGAAAAGCCATAACAATAATTTTCGCGTTTTTGTAACGCATTGTAAGTTGTTTGTAATTAGTGTATTGTAATATTATCGTGTTGCAAATAAACATTGTTATGTAACAAATGCACTCGCTGTAAATGGAAGATTTACCTATGTCATCTGATTCAAAACTATACGCTTTTCAGGCTGCCTCAGTCCTACTTTTATAGTTGGAAAACAAGAACTAATATTTATTATTCAAATGAAACTTATGAGAGCATATTTACGCATTACTGCAAGTATCATTTTATTGATTTTAGCTTTTCAATCTGTTTTAGCAAAAGATTTTCCGACAACTTCAGAAAACGGGCAAAACATTTCTGTTCAGCAAAATAAAATTACAGGTACAGTTACTGATGCCAAAACCAAAGAGCCTTTGCCCGGCGTAACCGTTGTTTTTGAAGGAACAGGCAATGGTACCGTTACCGATGTTAATGGCAATTTTTCGCTTAATTACTCCGATGCCAATGCTAAATTCGTTTTTTCATACATCGGGTACGAAACTCAAATCATTAACGTAGCTGGGAATTCCAGGCTTGACATACAGATGGCCGAACAAACACAATCGCTTGATGAAGTGGTTGTAGTTGGTTATGGTACTGTGAAAAAAAGAGATGTAACCGGATCGATTGCACAGGTTAAAGCCGATCAGATAGAAAATACTGCATCCTCGCAAATCGCCTCTGCAATACAGGGCAAAGTTTCAGGTGTATATATAATGAATAACAGCGGCAAGGCGGGTGCAGGTTTGGATATAAGGATAAGGGGAATTACATCATTAAATAATGTAGCACCGTTGTGGATTATTGACGGCGTTCCGGGCGATCAAAATACGGTTAGTATGAATGATGTTGAGACAATTGATATTATTAAAGATGGAACTGCTGCAGCCATTTATGGGGTGAAGGCAGCAGCAGGAGTGGTACTTGTAACCACTAAAAGAGGTCAGGGACAATCGAAACCAAAAATCAGTTTTAATGCCTACACAGGTATAAGCGAAGCATGGCGATTGCCCGAAATGGTAAACTCTGACGAATATATTATTCTGAAGAACGAACAATGGGCAGGTAAAACTATTCCTGTTGGATTTAGCCTCGATTCGCTGGGCAAATATGAAACCACCGATTGGATGGATGAAATGTTTAAACAAGGAACAACTCAGAACTACGATTTAAATATTTCAGGATCAAATGAAACAACAAACTACTATTTGGGAACCACCATTTACAAGGAACAACCCTCGTTTGTAGATAATTCGTTGGAAAAATACTCTGTTCGGATTAATTCGGATTACAAAATAGCCAAGTGGCTAAAAATTGGTGAATCGCTGAGTATGCTTTATTCAAAACTGAATGGAGTTGCCGACGAAGGCAGATACCTTGATGGCATATTCAGAACTCCACCGATGATGCCTGTTTACGATGAGAATAACCAACCAGGAGGATTTGGTTTTGTTGATTACCGGTCTCTTGGCGATTTTGATGGAGGAAATCCAATGGCAAATCAACTTACCAGTCAGGGATTAAACTACCACTACCAGGTAAACGGTAATGCGTATGCCACAGCTACCATTTTACCAGGCCTGAAAGTTACGGGTACTTTCTCGGGTAACATTTCATTCGACAATGGAAAAACAGTTACATTGCCTTACAAATTATCTGACAGAAAAAATTTTTCAACTACCGACATTAATTTGAGTTTTGGTAAAGGCTGGAATATGTTGGGTAATGTTTATGCCAACTACATCAAAGACTTCGGCTTACATAATATTAATCTTACCGCTGGATATGAAGCAAGTAAATCAGCAGGAAGTAATCTGTATGGAAATGGAAGCAACGCAAAATTTGGTCTTACTGTATTAGACCAAACCGATGTTGTTGGCAGAACAACGGGCGGTGGTGAAGGGCTGGGAAGATTCGAATCGCTTTTTGCAAGAGCTACCTATCAGTATGCCAATAGGTATGTTTTACAAGGTGTGGTTCGCAGAGACGGTAGCGATAAATTCGGCCCCGAAAACAGGTATGGTGTTTTCCCGTCAATTTCAGCAGCATGGAAAATCAGTGAAGAAAATTTTCTGAAGGATAACAGAACAATCTCCTTCCTTAAACTTCGTGGGGGATATGGTATAAATGGGAATGACAATATCGGCCAGTTCAGGTATGCTTCATATATGGTTAGTGGAAATGCTTATCCCTATGGCACATATTCAACAGTTACCCAAAATCCAAGCATAAGGGTTTCTTCAAACTTTTTCAATCCGGCTATATTATGGGAACGTTCGAAACAAATCGATATCGGACTTGAATTGGGGTTATTTAAAAATGCCCTGTTTATAACCACCGAAGTTTATAAAAAATCATCGGATCAGATGCTGTTCTACAAAGGACTTCCGTTTAGTTCCGGCCGGGGAAATCAATACGACGACAACCCTTCGCAGGTAATAAATGCGGGCCTCATCAGTAATAAAGGACTTGACTTTGCTGCTACCTATAAAGGGAATGTGGGTGATTTTAAATACTCGGTTGGAGGTAATTTCGCAACCTTTAAGTACATCGTTGAAGAACTAACAGACAACAATCCGCTCATGGCCAGTGCCGTATTAGCGGATCAGGTTCAGGTTTCGCGCACTACTGTAGGTGAAAGTGGAGGTTATTTCTATGGTTACATGTGCGATGGAATATTCCAGACTCAGAAACAGGTTGACGAATACAATAACCTGGCTCGCCAGCGCGCAAAAGAACTCAATCCATCCATCACCGATGCACAGCTTGCTGAAGTTTATTACAACAGCTCCAAAACTGCTCCGGGCGATTTAATCTACCGCGATATAAACAACGATGGTCTCATTTCTCAGGCCGACCGCGGTAAAATGGGAAGTCCATGGCCAAAATTAACCTATGGCTTTCAGATTACAGCAAACTATAAATGGTTCGATTTTTTGGTTACCACTGCCGGAATTCAAAACCGCGCCGTATTTAATGCCGGCAGAGTAAGAACCCACCAGTTTAACAGTTACGATTACAGCACTTCAACTGCAGCCCTCAGCCGTTGGACCGCTGAAAATCCTTCAACAACCAACTACCGCATTTTTGGCGACGATCCAAACAAAAACATGTCGAACCCATCGAGCTGGTATATCGAAGATGGTTCTTTTTTCAGAATTAAAAATATTGAACTGGGATTTACCCTGCCTAAAGAATGGACAAATAAAGTTGGAATGAACCGTTTTAGAATGTACCTGTCGGGGCAGAACATTTTAACCATTACCAATTACTCGGGCTTCGATCCTGAATTTGGTATCGGCAGTGCAACCAGCGCCGGAATCGATAATGGGTCTTACCCGCAATCTAAAATTTATCTTATTGGTGTGCAAATCGATATTTAAAACTAACTGCCTGTAAAAAAATCAAAATCAATAAAAACGATATGAACACAAAAATCAAAATCATATTTTTTGCATGTGCACTTTTTACGCTTAATGCATGCAATAAAGATTTTCTGGAAATCACCGACCCGAATAATCCGACCGAAGAAACTTTTTATACCTCGGTGAAGAACGCCCAACTTGCAGTGAACGGTGTTTATGGCGAGTTTCACGACGAGCATTTATACTTTGGTGAGATTTTTTACATTCTGATGTATTCGACCGGCGAAGCAGAGTATGTACACCCCGAGTCGCGTTATACCGACTTCAACAATTACAATTACGGACCAACCAATTCGCTGATAGCCGGCTACTACAAAGGCTGGTACCGAATTGTAGGGAGAGCAAACAATGTAATTAACGGCTTGAATACAATGATAGCATCGGGCAATTTTAACGAGTCCGATCTTTCAAAGATACAGACCATGAAAGGGCAATGTTACTTTTTGCGTGGTTTAGCTTATTCATACCTGATTCGGTCATTCGGGCAGCTTATGCCAACTCATCCGGCATATAATCCGAGCCTTCCAGGGGTTCTTATTGCTGATACGGTAATTACTTCAAGGGAACAGATGTATAAAGAGAGAAGTACGTGCGGTGAAGTTTATGATTTAATAATCAAAGACTTTAAAATGGCGGAAAAACTTCTCCCCGCTTCGTGGCCCGAAACCGAAGCCGGTAAAGCAACCAAAGGTTCAGCTCAGGCTTATTTAGGCGAAACCTATGTTTACCTGAAGGACTGGAATAATGCCAAAACATATTTCGACAAAATTATTACCAACAGCCAATACAAGTTGATGTCGAATTTTGCCCATAATTTCGATTATGAACACATCAATAATTCAGAATCGATTTTCGAAGTAGGATTTAATAATATGACGATCAGTTATACAGGAACTTATACTTACCGGCTTCTGGCGTTGCAGTCGTGGGGAACTACCCAGGTGCGCAATGCAACCATCGAGAAGTTTAGTTCATCGGTAATCCTCAACGATAAAACGCTTGCCGATGGTCTGGCTGCAAAACAAACTGTAGTTGGTTCATTATATAAGAGTTATGTTGATACCCTTTACAAAATTTCAGTCCCACTTAACGGCAATTCATGGGAAAGTAAAGGAGCCTATCTGGAGAAAATTCGTCCGCTAACAAATATTCCTTTTTACAGAACTCTTCCTGATGGAAGCATGACTTATGAAAGGGGCGTGGCACAATGGCTAAATGCCGTTTCTCCAAAAGATCCGCGCCTGGCAGCAACAGTTTATACCCCTAAGAAAGACTATTTGTCTGTTTACAATCCTTCGTCCAATACCTGGTCAAAGAAATTATTCGATTTCAACAATTACGGGATAAAGAAATATATCCCCGATAGTATTGAAGTAGAAGCAGCAAAAGCGGCAGGAATGGGTAACGACGGACACATGAGCATGAATTTCAGAATAATGCGGCTCGACGATGTTTATCTTTATTATGCCGAAGTTATGTCGCAGCTTGGCAATAATACACAAGCAAAAGAATACCTGAATAAAATTGTGAGAAGGGCCAATGGATTGCCCATAAATACTCCTTCGCCTGTCGATGTTTCTCCAACCGACATTATGAGTGAAATACACAATCAAACATTCCTCGAAACTTGTCTCGAAGGAAAAATCTGGTTCCATTACCGACGCTGGAATATTGCAGCACAGGAGTGGGCAAAGTATGGCTACAAAGAGAATAAAAACGAATGTTTGCCAATACCTCAGGGCGAAATTGATTCAAATCCC
>Ga0351900_1229_pt1 | contig 10596 bp, 8 predicted proteins | sample BONcelHT113001D3_FD_205827 | JGI IMG/M metagenome (GOLD analysis project Ga0351900, IMG submission 205827) | Enriched cells from coal bed in the Powder River Basin, Montana, United States - BONCAT cells T11 rep1 HSBNCT.T11.300.1.D3 ...
GGGAGGGGCGAAACACCTCTGAACCGAAGCGGCTGATGTCGAACCGAGCCACGCCGGAGCCAATCTGCTCGATGGCGCAGCACGCCAGACCAAAAGTCAGCGGAAAGAGGGAGTACTTGCGTCCCCAGTTGACCGCGAACTCGAGCGTTGTTGTTACAAAACCCTGATCGGGAAGACGTTCTTCGAGACCCATGCATGACTCCGTTTACTGCCACTTGAACGCGTCGTTCTTCCAGGCGTAGATAAACCCCACCAGCAGAATCACGATGAAGATTGCCATCTCGATCAGACCAAAGAGGCCCAGCTTGCGCGCCGAAACCGCCCACGGGTACATCAGGATGACTTCGACATCGAAGAGGATGAACAGCACGGCGATGACATAGAACTGGACTGGGAACCGGCGCCGGGCATCACCGAAGGGCACGATGCCAGATTCGTAGGGCGCATCTTTGGCCGCATTGTGGCGCCTGGGCCCAAGCAAAGCAGACGCAGTCAGCGCGATCGCCGCAAATCCCCCTGCGACAACAACCATGACCAGGATGGGCAGATAGCTTTCAGACATAACCAGACTCCGCCGACTTGAGGTTAGGAATGTGAAGCCAACACCGAGGCAGAACGCCAGACACGCGTGGCCTGATCGCCTGCGGGTTAGGCAATCGGTTCAGAATAATATGAGGGAGGCTGGGAATGTTTCATAAGGCCGGCAGAGGCCCCTCCCTCAACCACCAGCTTGCAAAGTCTATCACGAACCGCCGCGCTTTGTCAAACCGACCGCGCAATGTGGCGCAAAAGTTACGCAACGAGCGCCTGCGCCATCGCGGCTTGGACGCGGGCGCGCATCGCATCAAGGGGACAGCGGCCGACCGGCCGGCCAGCGGACATGCCACTGCCCATCCGCCGCGGCCGCCATCTCCACCGGCACGCCGGTCGCCAGCACCATCGGGTCATCCATGTGACCGAACGGCAGCCGGCAGATGGTGGGCACGCCGAGACGTGCGGCCCAATCGGCCAGGATTTCGTCCACGGTCGGGCCACCGTAATCGGCCGCGACTTGATGATGGAACGAGCCGGCCAGCAGCCCGACCACCCCTTCGAGCTTACCCGCCAGGTACATCTGGTTCAGCGCGAAGTCAATGGCGTAGGGCCGCTCGTCTACGTCTTCGATCGCCAGGATGTGGCCGCGCAGATCGGGGAAGGCTGCGGTGCCGCACAGGTTCGCCAGCACCACCAGGCAGGCCGCGAAGAGCGGCGCGGCCGCCGTCCCAGGCCGCAGCACGCGCGCGGCCGGCTCAGTCTCCGCAGAGCACAGGTATCCCTGACCCTTCAGAGCAGCCAGCAAGCTCTCGGCTTGCCGCGCATCGCTCGTCGCCTCGCTCAATGTGCCGTACAGGGTCGGGCCCCAGCCGCGCACCCGCCAGCCCGCATGAAGCACGGTAATGTCGCTGTAGCCGATCAGCAGTGGCTGGCCGGCCGCCGGGGCCGCCAACAACGTGGGAACCAGATGCACCGCCGCGTAGCCCCCGCGAAAGGCCCAGACGATCTCGTGTTGCAGGGCGCGCGCCAGATCCTCGGCACGCGCCTCGACCGGCAGCCAGACGCCCGACTGATGGTAACGGCCCAGCAGCGGTGACAGCACGACCTCCCAGCCCAACGCATCGGCCCAGGTTTGCGCGGTCTTCAGCGTCTTCGCCTTCTCGGCCGGGTTCTTCATGGCATAGGATGGGGCTGTGATATACATGCGAGGTTTCACGGCAACACCTTTCACAGGGATGATGGGACACCGGAACGATCGGTTGGATTATACTCGCCTGCTTTTTTGTCTGCAAACTGCTCCGGGGTATACTCGGTTTCAACAACGCGTGGCCGTTGCGAATGTTCGATCTGGGGGCAAACACGTGTCTTTTCAAATTGGGTTGGCTTCGGTGGTGATCGTCGTGACGCTGATCGGCGTGGCCGTCGGGCGCTATCCCCGGCTGCGCATGAATCGCGCCACCATCGCCCTGGTCGGCGCGACGCTGCTTATCGTGATGGGCGCGCTCTCCCTGGATGAAGCTTACGCCAGCCTGGACATGAACACACTGACGCTGCTGTTTGCGATGATGGTCATCAATGTGAACCTGCGCCTGGCGGGTTTCTTCCGGCTGGTCGGCAGCGAGGTGATCCGGCTGGCCCGCACCCCCCCGGCAACTGCTGGCGTTGATCGTGATCGCGTCGGGCGTCCTGTCGGCGCTCTTCCTCAACGACACGATCGTCCTGATGCTGACCCCGCTGGTGCTGGAGATCGCACTGGCGCTGAAGCGCAACCCCATCCCCTACCTGATCGGTCTGGTGACCGCCGCCAACATCGGCTCGGCGGCCACGATCGTGGGCAACCCGCAAAACATGATCATCGGCGTCGCGTCGCAAATCCCGTTCGCCGCCTTCACGCTGCGCCTGGCGCCGGCCTCGCTGGTTGGGCTGGGGGTCGCCTGGGGCATCCTGGCGCTGGTCTATCGCCGCGAGATCACGGGCGCGCCCTTCCCGGCCGGTGTCAGCCTGCCCTGGGAGCCGATCTACCGCCCGCTCCTGCAAAAGAGCCTGATCGCGGTCGTGCTGATGCTGATCGCGTTCCTGGCGGGCGTGCCGGTGGCATTGGCGGCGCTGGCGGCGGCTGGTCTCCTGCTCATCACCCGGCGCATCAAGCCGCAGCGGGTCTTCAACGAAGTGGATGTCTCGTTGTTGGTCTTTTTCGCCGGTCTGTTCATCGTCACCGGCGCCATCGAACAACTCGGCATCAGCGAGTGGCTGTTTGCCCTCGGCCGGCCGCTCGCCAGTCAGGGCGTTTGGGCGCTTTCCCTGGTTGCCGCAGCTCTCAGCAACCTGGTTTCCAATGTGCCCGCGGTGTTGCTTTTCCGCCCCTTCGTCTCGCAATTGGCCGACCCGCGGGAGGCCTGGCTGACGTTGGCGATGGCGACGACCTTCGCCGGCAATCTGACCCTGCTCGGCTCGGTGGCGAACCTGATCGTCGCCGAGATCGCCAAGGGCCGCGGTGTTCATCTCGGTTTCACCGAATATCTCAAGTCGGGCGCGGCGATCACGTTGTTGAGCCTCACGCTGGGCGTTGCTTGGTTGAGTGTGACATGAGGATGCGGATGCAGGCTGTCGAAGCGCCGCCCATCGGGCACGCTCGCTGAGCGTGTCGAAGCGCCGCCCTTCGACAGGTTTAGGGGGCGCGATGGATTCACCGCCCCCCGGTTGGCGGCTGACCGATTTACGGGTATACTCCCAATATCAACCGTGGGCCAGGAGACATGCCGATGACCATAGCACGCCCCGTTGTTCCGGGCGCCGAACCGCATGACATGGGAAAGGTCTGGCGCATCTATCTGCGCATCAGCCGTTTCCCGATCCTTGCGACGACCATCCGAGAGCGGATGCGCCAAGAGTTGTTCAAGCGCGGCATCGTGGATCAAAAACGCTTCGAGGAAGAGGTCAAAGACGAAGCGATCGAATCGCAGAAGCGCGAAGGGATCATGAATCCCTACACCGATGAGCCGCCCGATGTTTGGGAGCACCGCCTCTCGATCATCCGGGATCAACGGACGGATTATTACTTCGCGTACAATCTGCCTTTGAACCGCTTCGACGAAATCGCCCGGGAAGTGTTGAAGCTGCGCAAATCCCGCGAAGAGATCCTGGCGCTCAACCCGGAGCTGGCGCCCTGGGAATGGCTCTTCCAACAGGCCGAAGAATACGAAGCGCTGCCCCCCGACCAGCGCAGCGCGGTCCAGCACCACCTGCAGGAGATCAAGGTCGTCTTGATCCGCGCGATGATCAGCGAGCAGTTGCAGTTCGTGCGAATCGCCAAAGAATATCTGGATATCGAAGACCTGCGCTGGATCCGCTCGCACCGGATCGGCACCGGCAAGATCGGCGGCAAGGCGGCCGGCCTGGTGCTGGCCTGGAAGATCCTCCAAAAGACATTGGCCAGCCAGAGCGCGGGCCGCGAAACGTTGCAGCTCGTGCTGCCCGACACCTTCTTCCTGGGCGCGGATGTGTTCTACGAACACCAGTCGCTCAACAACCTGTCGGAGTTCATGAACCAGAAGTACAAACCGCTGGATCAGATTCGCGAGGAATACCCGTCTCTGCTGAACGCCTATCTGAACGGACGTTTTCCAGAGTATGTCATCGGGCAGTTGCGCGATCTGCTGGAGATGGTGAACGGCAAGCCGCTCATCGTGCGGTCATCCAGCCTGCTGGAAGACAACTTCGATGTCTCCTTCGCCGGGATCTACGAAAGCGTCTTCTGCCCCAACCAGGGGACCCCTGAGGAAAACCTGATCGCCCTCGTGCAGGCGATCGCACAGGTGTATGCCAGCTTCGCCAACCCGAATGCGCTGTTCTATCGCAAGCAGAAGGGATTGTTGGACTACGACGAACGCATGGCGGTGATGATCCAACCGGTGCAGGGCGAGCGCTACGGCGACTGCTTCTTTCCGATGGTCGCAGGCATGGCCTACAGCCGCAATCCGTTCATCTGGAACCCCAAGCTGCGCCGCGAGGAAGGCTTCGTCCGCATGGTGGCGGGCATGGGCACGCGCGCGGTCGAGCGGGTGGGCGAAGACTACCCGCGCATGGTCGCGCTCAGCCATCCGCAGCTCCGGCCAGAGAGCGGCGCCGACCAGATTCGCCACTACTCGCAGTATTATATGGATGTCATCAACCTGATGCAGAACCGCTTCGATACCCAGCGGGTCGGCGCGATCCTGGGCGCCGATTACCCGAATTTACGCTTCCTGGCGTCCATTGACCAGGGCGATTACATCGCCAAGATGGTAGTCAACGATCAAAGCCTTGACCCGAACAAGCTCATCTTGACCTTCGACGGGTTGCTCACCAACACCAGCTATGTAGATCATCTCAAGTGGACGCTAAAGGCGTTGGAGTTCGGCTATGGCCGGCCGGTGGATATCGAATTCACCCTGGGCCTCACCCGCGACTACCCGCGGCCGAAGATCGAGCTGCACCTGCTCCAATGCCGGGCACAGAGCGTCCACTACCTGGCCGAGGAGATCCGTTTCCCCGAGGCGCTGCCCCAAAGCGATATCATTTTCGGCACAGTCAAGCTGGTGCCCACCGGTCGTGTCCGCAACATCGGCCATATCGTTTATGTAGACCCCGAGAAATACATGCGCCTGAGCGACCCGACCCAACGGCTGGAGCTGGGCCGCTTGATCGGCCGGATCAACCAAAGGCTCGAAGGTCAGAATTTCATCTTGATGGGCCCGGGCCGTTGGGGCAGCAACAACCCCGACTTGGGCGTGAAGGTGGGCTACGCCGACATCTACAACGCGCGGGCGTTGGTGGAAATCGGCTGGAGCCAGGGGGCGGGCCGGCCGACCCTTTCGTATGGCACGCATTTCTTCCAGGATCTGGTCGAGGCGCACATCTATCCCCTGGCGATTTTCCCGGGCGAGCCGGGCAACCCGTTCCACCAGTCGTTCTTCGACAATGCGCTGAACGCCCTGCCCACGCTGCTGCCGGACGACGCACGCTATGCGGAATACGTCAAGGTGATTGATGTTCCGGCGACCACCGGCGGCAAGACGGTCGAGTTGGTGATGAGCGGCGAAGAAGCTCGCGCGCTGGCGTTTCTCAGATGATGGGGAATATGCAGTTCGGTGAACGCAGGCATCCTGAGCGGAGGCCACGCCCTTTGTGGCCGCAGTCGAAGGACGCCGAAGCGGCTGGACATCGCGGCCGCCCCCTTCGGCTACGCCTCGCTAAACGACAGCGAGGCTCCGCTCAGGGTGCTTCGCGCATATTGTGTGGGCCATCCCGTGTAGGAAATAGGGTGACGCCTGTTCTGTGTCATGGACACATCGCCTGATGTTCTGATAAACTTGCGACATGTTTGATTGCGTGATTCATCAGGCTACTCCGGGCGGTGACGCCCGAATTCATTGGAGGCATCCGTGCAAGCTCTCTCTCCGTTAAGTTATGACGACATAGATCTCCTGAGTGCGAACGTGATTCGCGGCCTGGCGATGGATGGGGTGCAAAAAGCTGACTCCGGTCACCCCGGTATGCCGATGGGCATGGCGACCGTGGCGCATGTGCTGTGGACGCGCTTCCTGCGCCACAACCCCGGCGACCCGCAGTGGTTCAACCGCGACCGGTTCGTCCTGTCCGGCGGCCACGGCTCCATGCTCATCTATAGTCTGCTGCATCTGGCCGGCTACGCTGTGCCGATGGAACAACTCAAGCAGTTCCGCCAGCTCGGCAGCATCACCCCCGGCCACCCGGAATATGGCGTCACGCCGGGGGTCGAAACCACGACCGGGCCGCTCGGTCAGGGCTTCGCGGCCGGCGTCGGGATGGCGCTGACCGAGCAATTCCTGGCCGCCACCTTCAACCGCGCCGACACCCCGATCGTGGATCACTGGACATACGTGTTCGCCGGCGATGGGGACATGGAAGAAGGGATCAGCCACGAAGCCGCCTCGCTCGCCGGACACCTGGGGCTGGGCAAGCTGATCTGTTTCTACGATGATAACCAGATCACCATTGACGGGCCGACCGAACTGTCGTACAGCGACGACGTCCCGCTGCGCTTTCGCGCCTATGGCTGGCACGTCCAGCGGGTGAGCGCCTACGACATGCCGGGCATCGCCGCCGCGATCCTCGAAGCGCAACGCGTCAGCCCCAAGCCCTCGCTGATCATCTGCCGCTCGCATATCGGCTACGGCAGCCCCAACAAGCAGGACACCGCCGAGGCGCACGGCGCGCCCCTGGGCGAAGATGAAGTCCGGCTGGCCAAGGATGCGCTCGGCCTGCCGCCCGGCGAGCATTTCTGGGTTCCCGACGAGGTGCGGGCACGCTATGGACAGGCCACGCGCGCCGGCGCGGCCAGCCAGGAAACCTGGGATGATCTCGTCGCGCGCTATGCGGCCGCGCACGGGGATCTGGCCGCCACCTTCCGCGCGGCGGTCGCGGGCGTCTTGCCCGCCGGGTGGGAAGCCGCGCTGCCGGCCTGGGATGCGGGTGCAAAGGTCTCGACGCGCGTGGCGTCGGGCAAGGTGCTCGATGCCATCGCGCCCCGCCTGCCGACACTGATCGGCGGTTCGGCCGATCTGACCCCCTCGAACAACACGCGACCCAAGGACGCGGTGGATATCAAGCCCGGCGATTTTGCAGGGCGGTATGTGCGCTTCGGCGTCCGCGAGCACGCGATGGGCGCGATGCTGAACGGCATGGCGGTGCATGGCGGGGTGATCCCCTACGGCGGCACCTTCCTGGTCTTCTCGGACTACATGCGCGGCGCGGTGCGGGTGGCCGCGATCATGAAGGCGCCCGTCATTTTCGTCTGGACGCACGACAGCGTCGGGGTGGGCGAAGATGGGCCGACGCACCAGCCGGTCGAGCACATGGCCGCGCTGCGCGCCATCCCCGACCTGGTCGTCATCCGGCCGGCCGACGCCAATGAGACAGCCGCGGCCTGGCGCTTTGCGCTGACGCATCGCGATCGGCCTGTGGCCCTGCTCCTGTCGCGCCAGAACCTGCCGGTGTTGCCCGGCACGAAAGAGGGCAGCCGGGACGCCGTGGCGCGCGGCGCGTATGTGCTGGCGGACGCGCCGGCCGGCGCGCCGGAAGTGATCCTGCTCGCCGCCGGCTCGGAGGTCTCGGTGGCGGTGGCCGCGCGCGACCTGCTGGCGGGCAAGGGCGTGGCGTGCCGCGTGGTCAGCATGCCGAGTTGGGAACTTTTCGAGGCGCAGGATGCGTCCTACCGGGAAAGCGTCCTGCCGCGGGCGATCACCGCTCGCGTGTCGGTCGAGGCGGGGATCACGATGGGCTGGGAGCGTTACACCGGTCTGGCCGGCGCCAACGTCGGCATCAATCGCTTCGGCGAATCGGGCAAAGGGCCGGCCGTGATGGCGCACCTGGGCATCACGGCGGAAAACGTGGCGCAGAAGGCGTTGGAGATTCTGGGCAAGTAACGTGTATCGTATTGCGTATTGCGTATTGCGTATTGCGTAGTTGTGTGCGGAATCGTGCGCGGCGCAGAAACGGAATACGCACCACGCACCAGTAGCAAGGAGGCTGCGGATGCAACAGATGTGGACCCCCTGGCGGATGGCATACATTCGACGCGAGAAACGTCCCGGTTGCATCTTTTGCGAGATGCTGGATGCCGCGGATGACGCCGCGCACCTGATCCTGCATCGGGGCGAGTTGGCCTTTCTGGTGCTGAACAAATATCCCTACAACAACGGTCACCTGCTGGCCGTCCCCTATCGGCATGTGGACACGCTGGAAACGCTCACGGCTGAGGAGACGGCCAGCATGATGGCCCTGGTGACGCTCGGCATACAGGCGTTGCGGCGCAGCGCCCAGCCGCACGGCTTCAACATCGGCGTCAACATCGGCAAGACGGCGGGCGCGGGGGTGCTCGATCATATGCATACCCACATCGTGCCCCGCTGGGAAGGGGACGCCAACTTCATGCCCGTGATGGCCGACGTGCGGCTGATCCCCCAGGATATCCACGAGACATTCGCTGAGCTCCGGGCGGCGGTACGCGCCTTGCTCGAGGAGCAAGGCGCGTGACACGCTACACTTGAGGCTGTGATGCTTGGTCTGACCGTCGGCGGCAAACGGCTGAACTATGCCCATCATCAGGGCGCCGCGCAGCCCACGCCGCCGCCGCTGGTTCTGATCCATGGCGCGGGCGGCAACTCGCTGCACTGGCCCGGCGACCTGCGGCGGCTGCCCGACCGCGAGGTCTACGCGCTCGACCTGCCGGGGCATGGCCGCTCCGCTGGGCCGGCCTGCGCCGATATCGGCGCGTATGCCGAGGTGGTGCGTGAGTTCGCCGACGCGCTTGGACTGCCGAGATTCGTCCTGGCCGGACATTCGATGGGCGGGGCGATTGCGCTGGAGTTCGCCTTGCGGCACGCGGGCCGGCTGGCCGGGCTGATCCTGGTGGGCACGGGGGCCAGGCTGCCGATCGCCCCCGAAATCTTGCAGGGAGTGGTGAACGATTTCCCCGGCACGGTTTCGCTACTGGCCGATCAGGCGCACGGCATCCAGGTGGACCCCAACCTGGATCGCATCTATCGGCGGCGCCTGCGTGAGGTGGCGCCGGCCATCCTCCACGCCGATTTCGTGGCGTGTGATGCGTTCGACCGCCGCGCGGACATCGCCGCCATCGCCCGACGGTTTAAATCGTCGGCCCTGGTCATCTGCGGCGCGGCCGATCGCATGACGCCCGTCGAACACAGCCGACTCCTGGCTGAACAGATCCCCGGCGCAGAGTTGCTGATCGTGCCGGCCGCGGGGCACATGGTGATGCTCGAACCCGCCGGGCTGCCGTTGGTCGTGGCTGCGGTCCGTCGGTTCCTGGCGCAGTGCGCATGAAGCCGAGATCGTTACGTCCTGCTCATGAGTGAACCCACACCCTGGCCCGCCATCGCGGCCTCACTCCTCCTCTGGCTGACCGCGGGCGTCTGCATCTATCTCTTTTTGCTCAATCGCTACCTGCTCCTGTTGACCGATGGCTTGAAAAAAACGCTCGTACTGCGCGGGAGCATGTTCGCCATCGGCATCGCCGCGCTTCTCATCGGTTGGTGGGCGGCCGGCAAGACGGGGCTGGCGTTCGCCGCGCCCCTCGGTGTGCTCACTGTGTTTGCCATCGGCGAGGCGCGGCGGATCATCCTCCGGCGGCGCTGCATCGGCGCGCCGCCGGTCGAGACCGAAAACGCCGGCATCAGGCTGCGCGCGCCGATCACCACAATGGATCTGGCGGTCTACCGCTATGAACTTGCTGCCCCACAGTGGCGCGGCCGCCGGCTCCGGGTCGCCCACGTCAGCGACCTGCATCTGAACGGCGATCTGCCGGCCGCATATTATGAGCGGGTCATGGCGCGCGTCGCGCGCGCCGAACCCGATCTGCTCATCTTCACCGGCGACCTGGTGACCAAGGTCAAATACGCGGTGGACCTGCCCCAAATCCTGACGCTGGCCAGCGGGAAGCTGGCGACGCTGGCGATCCTGGGCAACCACGACTATTGGGTCGGCCCGCAACCGGTGGCCGCCGCGGTCGAGTCATCCGGCGTGACCCTGCTCACGGATCGGTGCATCCGCCTCTCTGTGGACGGGCATGCGTTGCTCGTCTGCGGCTACGAGAAGCCGTGGTCGCGGGGGACGTGGCAGCCGCCGCAGGTTGCGCCGGGCGAGCTTGGTCTGATGCTGACGCATACGCCCGACAACGTTTACCGCCTGAGCCGCCTGGGCTATACCGCGGTCTTCGCCGGGCATTATCATGCCGGGCAGGTGCGGCTGCCCTGGCTCGGCCCGATCATCACGCCGTCGCGCTACGGCCGGCGCTTTGACCACGGTCATTTTGTCGTGGATGGCACGCACCTCTTCATCACCGCGGGGGTTGGCTCGGCCGTGCCGCCCCGCCGCATCTATTGCCAACCGGACATCTTCTTCGTGGACATCGTCCCGGGCGGCGCGGAAGCGAGAGCGGGCGATGCTTGATCTCCGAGTGTTGGTGATTGCAGAGGATCCGCTGGCGCGCGCCGGGCTGGCCGCACTGCTGGCCGGCAGCCC
>Ga0351900_1233_pt1 | contig 10537 bp, 7 predicted proteins | sample BONcelHT113001D3_FD_205827 | JGI IMG/M metagenome (GOLD analysis project Ga0351900, IMG submission 205827) | Enriched cells from coal bed in the Powder River Basin, Montana, United States - BONCAT cells T11 rep1 HSBNCT.T11.300.1.D3 ...
GGAGATATTTTGTCTGATGAAGGTGCCGGACTGGTCGGAGGACTAGGATTAATACCTTCAGCCAATATTGGAGATAATCAAGGGTTATTTGAACCAGTACACGGTTCTGCTCCACGCCATGCTGGAAAAGGAACTGCTAACCCTGCAGCCATGATGTTATCTGCAGTTTTAATGCTTGATTATCTGGATGAAACTGAAGAAGCTCGTAAAATGGAAAATGCTATAGTTAAAACCCTGGCAGAAGGAAAAGTAGTCACCCAAGATCTAGGTGGTAAATCATCTACCATGGCCATGGCCAGTGAAGTTAAAAATAAATTAGAAAACTTATAATTGATTTTTATTTGCTTTCTAATTTTTTTTTATTTTTCAAAGTTATAACAATAGTTAATTTTATAATGTAGTCAATAGAAATGAATTTAGAAGAATATGTAAAATTAATTAAAAAGAATAAAAGGTATATTAATTAATGTATATTTGATAAATCCTTAAATCAATCTGATTACTCATATTAATGAATTATATTCAATTGAAATTAGTTAATTCCCAAAGGACGGAGAAATTTATAATGGAAACTAATGAAGTAAGGGCCGATATTCCCCTTTTAGAAAAAGTCATTTACTTGGATGCCGCCAGCACAACCCCTACACCCAAGCCCGTGGTTGAGGCCATGTGCGATTACTTTTACAACTACAATGTTAACACCGGACGAGGAGCTTACTCCTTAGCAATTAAAGCTACACAAAAAATGAAAGAGGCTAAACAAAAGGTTGCCAGTTTCGTAAATGCATCTCCTGATGAGATTGTTTTTACTAAAAACACTACTGAAGCCATAAACATTGTGGCCAATGGTCTAAGTTTTAAAAAGGGAGACTCTATAATTGTACCCAATATAGAGCACCATTCTAATTTTCTGCCTTGGTTAAATCTTCGAAAAAAAGGAGTTAATCTGAAAGTTGTCAAAACTGATTTCAATGGAATAGTTGATCCTTCATCCATTGAAAAAGCGGTAGACGAAACTACCAGACTTATTGCAGTCACCCATGTTTCCAATGCCATAGGTTCCGTACAGGACGTGCATGAAATTGGGAAAATCGCTGAAGAGAAAAATGTATTATATTTAATAGATGCAGCCCAATCCATAGGACACATGAAAGTAGATATTAAGGATATAAATGCAGATTTTGCTGCTTTCCCTGGGCATAAAGGTACTTTAGGTCCAGTTGGTACTGGTTTTCTCTACTGCAAGCAGGAGAGAGTTCCCGAATTAGAACCTGTATCATTGGGTGGTGGAACTGTGCTAGATGTTTCAGAAGATGATTTCGAATTAGAGTCATTTCCTGCCAAATTTGAAGGTGGAACTGGAAATATTGCTGGATTTATTGGCTTAGGTGCTTCAATTGACTATATAAATCAAATAGGGCTTGATAAAATAGAAAAACATGGTATAAGTCTCACTCAAGAGCTTTATTCAACTCTATCCACTATAGAAAATGTAACCTGTTATGGTGATCCCCAAAATATTTATGGTATTGTATCCTTTAACATTAATAATATGCATCCCCACGATGTGGCTAAAATTCTTGATGAAATAGGAGGAATATGTGTAAGAAGTGGCCATCACTGTGCCATTCCTGCTATAAAGCATATTGGTGCCTATGAACAGGGTGGAACTGTACGTGCATCAGTACACTATTATAATACCTCCGAAGAAATCCAGAAGCTGGGTACAACTGTGGAAGAGATTGCTAAAACATTTGGAGCGTAAAAAATGGAAAGACCTAAAGCAATAGCTCTTTTTATAATATTTATCATGGTATTCAGTACTGTAGCTTATGCATTACTTTGGATTTAATTCCTGATTAATAGGCTATATTAATTTAATGGTCTAGGAATATTAGAAAAAAGAATTTTTAACAGAATTTTAGCAAAAGTAAAATAATTTAATTTAATTTAATATCTTAAAATAAACAGTTTAAAAAAAATAAATATTCTCTAATTTGGAGGTAGATTAAATGGTTAATGTGAGAATTGGAGCTGTTGTAGCAGAATTTAATTATGATATAACTCATATGATGCTTGAACTCGCTAAAGAACATGCCAAATTTTTAGATTCAGAAATAACTGATGTGATTACTGTTCCAGGAGTTTTTGATATGCCTCTGGCCATAAAAAAACTTTTAAAGCAAGAAGATATTGATGCTGTGATCACATTAGGTGCCGTGATTGAGGGATCAACTGATCACGATCAAATCGTAGTACAACATGCTTCCCGGAAAATTGCAGATTTAGCTCTGGAATATGATAAGCCAGTTTCATTAGGAATTTCTGGGCCAGGTATGACACGTATAGAAGCTCACCAAAGAGTTGAATATGGTAAAAGAGCAGTTGAAGCTGTTGTTAAGATGTGCAACCGTTTAAAATAATTTGATTCAAATCAAATTATAATATTTTTTTATATATAAAAAATAGAATAAGATTTAAGCTTTAATTCATTATTTAATTTATTTTCTTTATCCTTCTATGAATATAATAATAAAGATTAATTAAGATTTAATTTTATATCACAATTTATTAAGCCTTCAAAAAGAATATAATTTTTAATAAAATAAAATAATAAAGTTGATTTTGGGAGTTGATTTTGGGGCGTTTATTGTCCTATTGTATTTAAATTAACTTTTAAAATCTCTTAAAGAATTTTAGAGGTATTTTAATGGAAATTTTGACTCCTCAAGATCTAAAAGAAAAATTCAACGACCCCTGGATAGCTCCTTATCAAAAAGTTCTCACCATGGTTGATCAAGACCAGGTAGAAATAGTAGAATATCATCCCTGTGTATCTGGTTCACACTGGATAGTTCATCAATACCAAAAAACCAGTAAATTGATCCTAAAATCATATAGGGATGGAAATAAGCACGTTTTCATTACCAAGATAGGGAAAACACCTCTGGAATTAAAAGCAAGCATAAATGCTGCAGGAATAGAAGAAGTAGCTGTGGAAGGAAATGAAGTCCGCGTAGTTCATGCCGGACTAGCCGGTGCTGGAGTAGGGGCTGCCATGTGCCGGGGAATGGCTGAGGGAGTAAAAAGAGTTGAATTATATGATGTAGGTGGCGGGTCAAAAATGGGAAAGGCCGCAGTTATCACCCCTAAACTTGAAAAAGTGGTTTTAGGCGTAGATGACACAGACACTAAAGATGAAGGTGCTACTTGGACCATGGCCCATAATATGGGTATGGATTTAGCCAAACAAGGCTTTCAATATTTAGATCATGTTATTGTACAATTATATCCTCACAACCCCCATAAAACTCAAAATTGCGTTTCTATTGCGCTCACCTTTGCTGTAAAACCAGGGGAAAGAGATAAATTAGTTAAAAAGGCTCATGAAATTTTAAAAGAAAAAACATTGTCCGAAAAAACATCTATTGCTGTTTTAGAAGGCATATCAATTCCTAAAGCCCTAAGAGAATATGCTGAAAGAACTAAAAAGTCCATGATAACTGTTCAAGAAGCAGAATCTGTTGCCAAAGAGGTAGGGGTGGAATTAATTGAAGTTACAGGTTCACATGGAAAAATAGGTGCATTAGCAGCATTAGGATTATATGATGATGTGGATGAAGCCGTGAAAGTCTATTATTAATTAATCCACTATTTTTTATTTTATTTAATTAATTACTTTTTTATTAATATAATTAATTTTAAATTCTTTAATTCCTACAATACAACCTATTCTACGCTAATTATCAAGCTAGAAAATATTATTTTCAGCTAAGCGTCCCATTGATACTAAAATTTAAAAATTTACCTACGGATACTGGTGCAAATTTTACATCGCTGGTTACATAGTCTCCGATTTCAATTTTAATCTCATGAGTACCCCATTGAACGAAATATTCATTTAAACTACTTTTGTCATTGAATTGGATAGTTTTTACCTTCAAATCATTAATATAAATACTGTAAGATCCATTATCCATCAAACCAGACGTAGTGGCTAATTTTTCATTATCAATGAAAACATTTACCTTTCTACCTACTGCTTCATTATTTTGAATTATTATTCCTTCTTGAAGAGTAACATTATTGGCATTTGATCCACTAGTAGTAATATTTTTTTGGGCATGAATGTTATTAAAAACTTTACGCAGATTTCCATCTTGTATAACATCCCCCACATCGAGATACAGGCTCTGACGTACTTGTAAAGGAATCCGCATAATACTCTCTTCTCCAGGCCTAGGCTGATTCAGAACATATCCCTGGCCCATTATATAAAGTTTATCCCCGTAATTAAGACCCAATGTAGCTAAAGCATCGTTAGATATTCTTATACTGGTGTTTTCATTTTCCAAGGCACTATCTACAGTATAAGGGCCACGAACATCAAATGTTCGGTTATCAGAAGAATTTTTCCATATAATAAGATTTCCGGAATTAGGTTCAATAGAAATTTTACCATCATCAACATTCACTGCCCCTAAAAGTGTAGAAAGCATAGCAATTAAAATGATTCCTGACACCAGTATGGGAAAATGCATGTAGGTAAAAGATTTTAGTGACTGAGTTCGCCCTTCATGCCGCATTAGCATGTGAATAGACCTTTTAATAAGTTTAAATATGTAATATATCGCCAATACCATACCCACTATGAAAATTATTATCCAGATAGTAGCTGGAATTACTCTAATAAAAAATACTCCAAAAACACCTAAAGATGATAATGAAAGCCCCAATATACCCATACGAATATATTTTCCCATGGAATCCATCATGGTCACTCGACCATATTCCATAGCCCGATCAACAATAGTTCGCACCACTTCATTGGCCACTACATTGAGATCGGCTAAATTGGACATCTGATGTTTGATGTCTCCTATATCTACTTCCTTAATGCGAAGGCCCTGGACATCAGCATCCAGTACAATTCCCACATCAACCCCATAGTCCTCTTCAAATCTTATTTTATTCAAAGCCACCCTTTTAGCTGCAAATTGTCCGCTAAGTGGCTGATCAAACTTTATTTCTGGAAAAAAGAAGTTCAAAAGAGGTTTAGCTGTTAATTCAGTTACCCTTCCTCCTTCTCTTTTAAATTTAGTTTTGGTGATATCTGCTTTTCCATCTAAAATCGGTTTGATCATATTATCAACCTGATTAATGGTAAGATTTTCTAAATCTGCATCTATAAAAGCAACTATATCTCCATTTGAATGTTTAAACCCGGTTTTAAGAGCTGCACCCTTACCCTGATTAGTAGTATGCCGTATGATACTGGCACCTGCTATTTTTGCCTTTTCATAAGTATTATCAAAGGACCCATCATCTACAACCACTACTTCTTGAACATATTTACAAGAAAGTGCGGTTTTCACGACATGAGCCACGTTTCCTTCTTCATTATATGCAGGAATCACAACAGAAACCCGCAAGTGGGAACCTTCTCCATTATTCTTTATGGCAGCTACTAGGAAAACGATAATTAAAATTAACCAGGACAAATTTTGCACCTCATCTCTACAGATCAATACACTATTATTTTTAATAAATCTTGATTAGTAGTTTTAATAAATTTCATTTATGAATTATTTATTGATGAATTTAATAGAATTTTTTTTATTTTATATTTATTCCTTGAAATTGTTTATAAAATATTTTTAAAATTGGATTATTTAATCAGATTTTATTGAATTTAAATTATATACTAAACTCAAACAATATATTTAAAATATATGATATATTTAATTAAGTCTTTATTTTGAGATCAGTAACTATTCCTTGAATATTAAATATGATTTTATATATTTTTTATGATGATTTAATACGAATTTAATTATTAAGTTGTTATTCGACTTACTTAAATAATTTGTTACACTATAATAAATTATAGTTACTAATCAGTAATTAGCCAATATTAGCTATTAGTAATCCTAAAATTTTATTAATTAAATTAATAAAAATTAATAAATTTAAGTTAGTAATTTTCAAATCTAATAATTAATAATCTATGAAAATCAAAAACAGGTGAAACAAGATTGAAACCTAAAGTTATGATATTACTGGGAAGTGCATCTGATTTTAAAATAGCAGAAAAAGCTCTGGATATTTTAGAGCAATTAGAGATTCCATATGATATTAGAGTAGCTTCTGCTCACCGTACCCATGAAAAAGTGAAACAAATCGTACTGGAATCAACTCTCAGAGGAGTTGAAGTATTTATTGGAATTGCAGGACTATCTGCCCACCTTCCCGGGATGATTGCTGCTAATACTCATCGTCCCGTAGTGGGAGTTCCAGTTGATGTTAAAATAGGTGGTTTAGATGCCCTTTTTGCATCATCACAAATGCCATTTCCAGCACCAGTGGCTACGGTAGGAATTGATAGGGGAGATAATGGTGCTCTTTTAGCAGCCCAAATTATTGGAATCCATGATGAAGATGTTAGAAAGAGAGTTTCTGGCCTTAGACAAGGGTTCTATGAGAAAGTTCAAAGGGACGAGTACCAGTTATTAAATAATATCGAAGGAAGCTATTACGCCCCGACCAATATTGAAATGCCAGATATTGATAAAGGTTTGTTTCCAACTTCTTCCTCAGAGAATCCTGATCCAGACACCCCTATGGTTGCTGTGATTCCCGGGAGCTATTCAGACATGAAAATTGCCAAGAAAACTACTATGTTTTTGGAGAGAATGGGAATATCCTACGATATGAATGTCATCTCCCCAGTAAGATATCCAGGTAGATTTGAAGAGTATATGGAAAGAATGGCTGGTGTTAAGCTATTTATAGCCATAAGTGGCCTTTCTGCGCATGTTACTGGTGCAGTAGTGGCCTTAAGCGAAAAACCAGTTATTGGTGTTCCCTGTCCTATGAGAATGGGTGGACTTGACGCATTGTTATCTATGGTAAATATGCCCCCAGGAGTTCCTGTAGGCACTGTAGGTGTGGCCAATGGTGGTAATGCTGCAGTTTTAGCTGCTGAGATGTTAGGAATAGGGGATCAAAAACTTGAAAATAGGGTTAAGCGCTTGAAGAGTAAATCATCTGACTTTGGGTGATTAATTACTTAAAATAATCTCTTAAATAGTATGATAAAATAATTTGAGCTTATAAAATTATATTAAAATGTATAAAATTATAAATTTAATAGCTCTGGTGAGATCATGAAAGAATTTTTAAAAATTATAGAAAAGGATTTTGGAGTAATAAAAATAGATAATGAAGTTTCTAGCATATTTGAAGCTGCTAAAATATTAAGAGAACATCCTAAAGAAGCAGTTATACTTGAAAACGTGAAAGAATCAGATATTCCAGTTATTTCAGGTATTTGTAACACCAGAGACAAAATTGCTAGGGCTTTAAACACTGATGTGGCCGGAATCACACACAGAATCATTCAGGGGATGGAAACTCCTCAAGCAGTACAGAATATTGGAAAAATTTCTGAAAATTATAGCACCTCATTGGCCAATTTAAATAAATTACCTATACTCACCCATTATCAGAGGGATGGAGGAGCATATATCACTGCAGGTGTTATTTTTGCCCTAGATCCAGAAAGTGGAACTGGAAATGCTTCTATTCACCGGATGCTAGTATTAAATGATAAACAACTTACCGTGCGTATTGTGCCTCGGCATTTATACACCTACCACCAACGGGCTGAGGCCTTGGGAAAAGATCTGGATATTGCCATTGCCATTGGAATGAATCCAGCGACTTTGCTGGCCACCACTACGTCCATACCAATTACTGCTGATGAAATGGAAGTGGCCAACAGTTTCCATGATGGAAATATGAAACTGTTAAAATGTGAAAATTCTGATTTAGAAGTTCCAGAAGCAGAAATAATATTAGAAGGGAAACTTTTGGCTGGTGAAAGGGCAGATGAAGGACCATTTGTTGATTTAACCGACACTTATGATGTTGTACGGCAGGAACCAGTTATAGAACTTGATAAAATGCATATAAAAGATGATGCTATGTATCACGCCATTTTACCTGCTGGATTTGAGCATCGCTTGCTACAAGGCCTTCCTCAAGAGCCAAGAATTTATAAAGCTGTTCAAAATACAGTTCCCACTGTTCAAAATGTAGTTTTAACTGAAGGAGGTTGCTGCTGGTTGCATGCTGCAGTATCCATTCAAAAACAGACACAGGGCGATGGTAAAAATGTTATGATGGCCGCTCTAGCCGCTCATCCATCATTAAAACATGCGGTTGTAGTTGATGAGGATATTGATATTTTTGACCCAGAAGATTTGGAATATGCTATGGCCACTCGTGTAAAAGGAGACGATGATATTCTTATTGTTCCTAAGGCCCGTGGTTCTTCTTTGGATCCGGCCGCATTACCCGATGGAACTACTACCAAAGTGGGAGTCGATGCTACCAAACCTTTAGACAAGAAAGAGAAGTTTGAAAGAGTTAGTTTATCTGAATAAACCTAACTCAAATATTATTTTTTAAATAAATTATTTTTAAATAAATTTTACTAAAAACATTTTTCTTATTATAATTTAGTAAATAAATATTCTAATAAGATTCCATTTAGAATTTTAAATTTTTATGTCGATTTTTGCTCCACATTCAGGACATTTTTTATTCTCATCAATCCTAATAGGGCCTAATCCATAGCCATTTCTCTCAATCAGTAATTGGCCACAATTATAACAATAAGTGTTCTCCCCATCAAGGCCGGGAGCATTGCCCACATACACATATCTCATTCCGGCATCCCTGGCCATTTTTCGGGCCTTAATTAGAATTTCAATTGGTGTGGGGGCCACATTTTCCATTTTATAGTGGGGAAAAAATCTGGTAAAGTGAAGGGGTACTTCTAAACCTATTTCTTCAGCCATGAACTTAATTAAAGATTTTAAATCTTCTTCTGAATCATTATATCCTGGAATTATTAAATTAGTAACTTCCAGGTGAATTCCCTTATCATACATCCACATGATATTCTCCAGTACTGGATTAAGTCGAGCATTACAGATTTCACGGTAGAATTTATCAGACATGCCCTTTAAATCCACATTAGCCGCATCCAGATGAGGACCGATTAATTCCAGAGATTCCTGAGTCATATATCCATTGGTAACATAAATCGTGTTTAAATTCTCTTTTTGGGCCAGTTTAGCAGAGTCTATGGTGTATTCCAGCCACATGGTAGGCTCATTATAGGTCCAGGCAATGGATTTGCAATTATATTCCTGGGCCCGTTTTATAGCAGCATCGGGGACTATTTCTTGGGTATAAATACTTTCCACCGTGGCACGAGCAATATTCCAATTTTGACAGTGCTTACAGGTCAAATTACAACCCACACTACCCAGTGAATATACCATAGATCCCGGATAGAAATGAAAAAGCGGTTTTTTTTCAATAGGATCCACTCCTTCCGAAGATACGGCCCCATAATTCAAAGTATACAAATTACCGTCTTGATTTTCTCTAGTTAAACAAAATCCTCGATTTCCAGGAGATATAAGGCATTTACGCTGACAAACATTACAATGGGCCTTTCCATCAATTTTTTTATAAAGAATAGCTTCCTTTTTCATATTTAACCCCCCAGATGCTGATAGCCTCCAGATGGTAGAATATTTGTTTTTCCATTCGTATCTACTATTTCCATATGTCCAGAATCAGTGACTTCCCCTACTACATAAAAGTCCATACACTCCTTTAAAGCATTTATTCCGTCTTTTTTGACTGCTAAAAGCAGTTCAAAGTCTTCACCATAATATAACATCATTTCTTCAGAATTTTTGCCAGTAATCTTTCCCAACTCCCCTACTAATGGATGAGAAGGAATTTGATCTTGATATATTTTAATTCCAATATCTTTTCCAGCAGTGACCAGTTCCTGGAGTTCACTGGCCAGCCCGTCAGTTATATCAGTGCATCCCGTTATTAAATTTGATTCGGCTGCTATAATTCCTTCTTTAATTCTGGCCCGAGGATTCAAAGCATGGTCTAGAGCCAGGTTTATAAATTCCTCTTTTAAAGTAGATTCTATTCTGGCCTTATTCTTGCTCTTATTCTCCATGAATAGAATCTCAAATCCTGCTGCGGCTAGTCCCAATGGCCCAGTGACCACCAATATATCTCCTTTTTGGATTGTGTTCTTCATTAAAACCTTTTCTTTAGTTACTTCGCCCAGGGCAGTTCCATTGAGAACTATTTGAGGAGATTCATTAGTATCTCCCCCAATTAATGGAGTTTCATAGTATGAACAGGCCTCTAAAATACCTTCCACCAATTCATTGAATTGTTCCAGTGTCATTTCCCTAGGAAGACCCATTGATATCAAAATACCCCTAGGATGGGCTCCCATGGCTGCCAGGTCACTGACATTCACAGTGACAATCTTCCAGCCCATCTGTCGGTGGGTCATTTGCCAAGGAAAGTGGGTGTTCTGTAGCAACATATCCGATGTGCTGACCAGATATTTAGAATCAACGTCCATTAGTGCGGCGTCATCTCCTAAGCTGTCCCTAATCTGGGGATGAGTAGAAAAATAATCTTT
>Ga0351900_1213_pt2 | contig 10439 bp, 10 predicted proteins | sample BONcelHT113001D3_FD_205827 | JGI IMG/M metagenome (GOLD analysis project Ga0351900, IMG submission 205827) | Enriched cells from coal bed in the Powder River Basin, Montana, United States - BONCAT cells T11 rep1 HSBNCT.T11.300.1.D3 ...
TCCTTGCAAATCTGAAGATTGGAATTCTAAGGATTGAAAAATCTGATTTGGAAAAAATGGAATTTACACTTACCGTGGCAGAAGATCTCGATTGTTCAGGTCTGCCGGTATGCAATGAAAACATCTGCACCTACGATGAAGGTTTTATAAGAGGGTTGCTTTTCGAGTTCTCCGGGAAAAAATTCGATGTGAAGGAAGTAGACTGCTGGTGTTCCGGCGACAGAGTTTGCCGATTTGAGGTCAAGCCTGCAGCATAGAGCCAAATATACAGTAAAGTCATTGGGGGCCGGGTTCCTGATGACAGAAAATCCCGTAGTAGTTTTGACAGTGGTTTAGATGAGGGTTTAAACAAAGTGATAAGCGTTGAAGAAAAGTACATTGATAAAATATCAGAAGTTTTTTATCTGATACTCAAGGGTAAGAAGCCTATTGCCATCGAATTGCCGCCGGACTACCCGGACAATGAGATCAGGCAGGCCGTCGGGTACATAAACAAGTTCACTGCCGAATACAATGAAGCGACCGATATGGCCTATCATCTGTCTCGCGGTGAGATCAACTTCGAAATATCACCAAGACAGAGCATGATGATTGGACAATCCCTTAAAGCTCTGCTTGCAAGTCTGAAAAATCTTACATGGACGACAAAACAGATTGCCCAGGGAGATTTCACTCAAAAAGTAAGTTTTATGGGCGAATTTTCAGAGGCCTTTAACAGCATGACGGCGCAGTTGAAAAATGCTTTTGATGAGCTTGAAAAAACAGCAAAGGAACTTCAGAGTCAGGTGGATGAGTTGGCAAAAGCCCGGAGGGCCATGCTGAATATAATGGAGGATCTGGCAGAAGCGAAGGGGCAAGCCGAATCAGCCGCCAAAGCAAAGGCGGACTTCCTGGCAAATATGAGCCATGAAATACGGACACCAATGAATGCCATCATCGGCTTTTCCGGCCTGGCCCTGAAGACCCAACTGGACCGGAAACAACGCGACTACATCGGAAAGGTTCAGCAATCGGGGCAGCATCTGCTCGGTATTATCAACGACATTCTTGATTTCTCCAAGATAGAGGCGGGCAAGCTGTCTGTTGAACAGACGGAATTTGAGCTGGAAAAGGTGATGGAGAATGTATCCAATCTCATTTCCGATAAGACATCTGCAAAAGGCCTGGAACTGGTATTTAACATCGGAAAAGGAACGCCCAATTATCTCATAGGCGACCCGCTGCGGCTGGGCCAGATCCTGGTTAATTATTCGAACAACGCTGTAAAGTTCACAGAGCAGGGCGAGGTAGTAATCTCTGTTATGGTAATAGAGGATACAGATAATGAAGTGCTCCTGCGTTTCGCCGTCCGGGATACGGGCATCGGGTTGACGGAGGAACAGATAGGCAAGCTGTTCCAGTCCTTCCAGCAGGCTGATACATCAACATCCCGAAAGTACGGTGGTACCGGATTAGGACTGGCAATCTCGAAAAACCTCGCCAGCCTTATGGGTGGCGAGGTTGGAGTCGAAAGCGAATACGGCAAAGGAAGCACGTTCTGGTTTACCGCGCGCATCGGTAAGGGTGCCGCCAAAGCAACGAAGTTTGTACCGGATCCGGATCTGCGCGGACGCCGGGTATTGGTGGTGGACGACAACGAAATGAGCCGTATTGCTCTCTCCGAAATGCTTGCAGGCATGACATTCCTTGTTAATGATGTAGCCTCCGGCAAGGAGGCTTTGAAAGCGATAACTTCTGCTGCGGAAACAGGCAAACATTACGAGGTCGTATTGCTCGACTGGAGAATGCCGGCGATGGACGGCATCGAAACGGCAAAAGCCATCAGGGAACTGCCGGTCACCCCCCTGCCGCACATGATCATGGTCACGGCCTATGGCCGTGAGGAAGTATTGAATGAGGCAGCCCTTGCAGGACTCGAAGATGTACTCATTAAACCGGTAAGTGCCTCGACGATGTTCAATGCCATGATCCAGATCCTGGGCGGGGAGCTTGTTAAGGTATCCGGAGAAGATCAGAAAGAGAGTCCATTAATGGATAATCTCGCTGCCATAAAAGGTTCATCCATCCTCCTCGTAGAGGATAACGAATTCAACCAGCAGCTCGCCTGTGAACTTTTAACCGATGCCGGATTCAAGGTTGATATTGCCGAAAATGGGCAAATATCACTGGAGATGCTGAATAAGGGTTCTTACGACATAGTCCTCATGGATATGCAGATGCCTGTCATGGATGGAATTACAGCCGCGGGCGAGATCCGGAAAGACGTGCGTTTTAAGGAGCTTCCTATTATAGCCATGACGGCAAACGTCATGGCCGAGGACATAGAGAAATGCTACAAAGCAGGCATGAATGACCATGTCAGTAAGCCCATTGATCCCGATGATCTCTTTAATAAATTGCTGAAGAGGGTAAAGCCGCGCCAGACTGAAATGGTTCAGGAGACTTCCATGGTGCCTGCAAATGATATAGAAAAGAAAGAACCTGAATCTGCAATACAGGAGAACCTGCCCGATATTCCCGGTCTAGACACGGGCCTCGGCCTGAAGCGGGTCATGGGTAAGAAAAAGTTGTATATGAGTTTGCTCAGAAAATTCATTGACGACCAGGGGCAAACCCCGGCCCTGATACGCCGGAGCCTTGACTGCAGTGACCATGGTACGGCAGAGCGGCTGGCCCATACAACAAAGGGTGTCTCCGGCAACATAGGCGCGTCAATTGTCCAGGAAAAGGCTGCTGTTGTTGAGGCTGCCATACGGAACAACGAACCCCCGGAAATCCTTGAACCGAAACTAAAAGCTCTTGATGAAGTCCTCTCATCAATGGTCAGTTCCTTAAATACTGCACTGGGAGTTGCTATAGAAACCCCGACCATTGCCGGTGATCCGGTAAAGGGAAAGGCAATCCTTAAAAAACTGATAATCCTCCTTGGGAACTCTGACTCGGATGCAGGAGAACTCTTTGAAAACAACCGGGAGGATCTCCTGGCTGTCATACCTTCATCCGAACTTGATACAGTGGCCAGGGCAATTGAAGGTTTTGACTTTGAAGAGGCAGAGGGAATATGCAGGAGGGCGGTTGAAACCCTTTAAATCGGTCAAGCCCTTTGAACTGTTTAAGAAAAACCTGCGGCTTGGAAAAAGGAGATGGAACAGGCAAGGAATGCGAATCCACGATTAAAGAAATCCCCGGAGAAGATTCACAAACAGAAAGCAAAGATGTTATACTGAAATCTGCTGAATTGAATAATGCATGAGGAGGAACATATGTCCGATGCAACGAGCTTTGAACAAAAACCGGTCGTTCTGGTTGTGGATGATACACCGGCAAATCTTGCCCTTGTAAGCAGTCTTCTTAAAGATCTTTATATGGTAAAGGTTGCAAACCGGGGTGCGAGGGCACTCCAGGTTGCCGCAACCAAACCTATGCCCGACCTGATACTTCTCGATATAATGATGCCGGAAATGGACGGGTATGAGGTAATAGTAAAGTTGAAAGAGAACCCGGAAACATCTGATATTCCTGTCATATTTCTCACGGCCAAGGCCGAGGTGGAAGATGAACAAAAGGGATTTGAACTGGGAGCAATAGATTATATCACCAAGCCCATCAGCCCCCCCATTGTCCTGGCGCGCGTAAAAACACACCTTACCCTGAAAAGTGTCCGTGATTTTCTCAAAGATAAGAATGAGTATCTGGAGGAAGAGGTAAGGCGCCGGATGAAAGAGCTTTCTGCGGCCCAGGACGTGACTATCATGGCTATGGCGTCGCTGGCTGAAACCCGCGACAGCGACACAGGCAACCATATCCGCCGGACCCAGAATTATGTGAAGCTGCTGGCAAAAAAGCTCCAGAAACACCCCCGTTTCAGTCAGTTCCTCACCGACGACAACATTGAACTCCTTTATAAATCAGCACCCCTTCATGATATCGGCAAGGTAGGCATACCTGACCGGATACTTCTAAAGCCCGGCCGTTTTACCCCTGAAGAATTTGAAATCATGAAAACCCACACTGCTTTAGGCCGACATGCCATTGAAGAGTCGGAAAAGGCCCTTGACGAACCCAGTTCATTCCTCAGTCTTGCCCGTGAGATAACCTACTACCATCAGGAGAAATGGGATTGCAGCGGTTACCCTGAAGGTATCGGCGGGGATGAAATTCCGATCTCAGCACGGCTGATGGCGATAGCAGATGTCTACGATGCCCTCATCTGCCGCCGCGTCTACAAGAGTCCCATGCCCCATGAAAAAGCTGTGGAGATTATCAAGGAAGGGTGGGGTATTCACTTTGACCCTGATGTAGTGGATGCTTTTGTTGAGATTGCCGATGAATTTCAAGCTGTTGCAGACCATTTTGCTGATAGCGACAAAGATATTGAAGAAAAGGCTGAGTTCCTGAAAATTGCATTGGATGAAAACCCCATAACCAAGTAAAAATACACTTAACACGGATACACAAAAGAATATGGATAACACCGAAGAAAAAAAGAAGATACTTATAGTGGATGACACATCGGAAAATATCCAGATACTTGTCGAGGTGCTGAAAGATAAGTACACGACAATTGTGGCTATAAACGGAGAAAGAGCCCTGCGTCTCGCTGCAAAAGACCCTGTCCCCGATCTGATTCTCCTCGACGTAATGATGCCCGGCATGGATGGATATGAAGTATGTGCGAGGCTTAAAGCAGATGAAAAGACCCGGGAAATACCGGTTATCTTCGTAACGGCTAAAAGCGAGACTGAGGACGAACTTAAAGGCTTTGAACTCGGAGCAGTGGATTATATTGCCAAGCCTGTCAGCCCTCCTCTTGTAAAGGCAAGGGCCAGAGCTCATCTTGCTCTGAAAGATGCGAAGGAAGAATTGGCAAGGCAGAATGAAGAATTACGGGAAGCTGTACGCCTTCGCGAAGATGTTGAAAACATTACCCGCCATGATTTGAAAGCACCCCTGAACAGTATCATAGGACTGCCGCAAATTATTCTGCAGGAGGGTATCATTACCGGTGAATATGCAGAACATCTTAAAGTTATTGAGGAATCAGGCTACAGAATGCTGCGGATGATCAATCTCTCACTTGATCTCTTTAAAATGGAAAGGGGAATGTATCAGCTCGAACCTGCTTCTGTAGACGTCTTGAAAATGATCAGAAAGATTTTTTCAGAAAACAAAGGTCTTGCTGCATCGAAAAATGTAGACCTTGAAATAACGATTCATGGCTATCCGTCTCAGGAACATGAGAAGCTCCTTGTACAAGGGGAAGAACTTCTTTGCTATTCCATGTTTTCAAATCTCATCAAGAACGCCATTGAGGCGTCGCCGCAGGGAAAAACCGTATATGCCCATCTTTCATCTGCCGAACATGGATATATAAGTATCCATAACAGCGGTGCTGTACCGGAAAGAATCCGTTCAACATTTTTTGAGAAATATGCAACAGCAGGCAAAAGCGGGGGAACAGGCCTGGGAACTTATTCAGCAAAGCTCATTGCCGGAACACAAGGCGGTTCGATAAGTATGGAGACTTCCGAAGACAAAGGAACAACAATAACTGTCACATTACCTCTTCGCGTACATGCTGAAGTTTATAAAGACAGGGCGTCTGATGATACGGAACAGCATAAACAAAAGTTGTTCCCGGCTTTGGAAAATATATCTGAACAAAAAATTCTCCTTGTTGACGACGATCCCTTTAACCTGAAAATTCTTGAAAAACATCTCAATCATCCAAAACTCATCCTGTCTTTTGCGGAAAACGGCAAAGTCGCCCATGAAAAATATTGTGAAGCATCATATAATGTTATCTTTATGGATATGGAAATGCCCGTTATGAATGGACTCGAAGCTGTAAGAGCAATCCGGGAACAGGAACAGTCTGAAAAAAGAAAGTCTGTTCCGATTATTGCTCTTTCAGGCCATGATGATGACACGGCGAGGCAGAAATGTGCTGAGGCAGGCTTTACCGGTTATTTGATGAAACCAGCCAAACAGGAAGACCTCATCAGGGAGATATTAAAAGCAAATGCAACCGGTATTGATGTCGAGGAACATTCGCCGGCCCTCCCTTCTCCAGCAAAGCAGGCTGCCCCATCTCAGGGAGAGACGCAAGATACGGATTACTTAGTGAGAATCGATCCTGACCTTGAAGAATTGATACCCTCTTTCCTGAAAAAAAAAGGAACCGATATCTCGGAATTGCAGATCGCCCTTGATAATAACAATTTTGAAGAAGTAAGGCTGCTGGGACACAAGCTGAAAGGGGGTTTCAGCGTTTATGGTTTTAATGTTATGAGTGGGATATGCGCAAATATTGAAAATTTTGCAAAGGTTAAAAATAGATTTGAAATAGAAGAGCATCTTAACCAATTGAAAGTTTTTATTAAAAATGTCAGAATTGAATACGTGAAGAGTCCATAGATAAAAAGCTAAAGGGGCATGTCATCTTAGGCAGTTATATTAAAATCTCAAAAAAGGAGAAAGCATATGGATGAAATAAAGAAAATCCTCTGGGTTGATGACGATGATACCGTATTGGATATATTTAAACTGAAACTTGAAAAAACCGGGAGGTTTAGTGTAACAACTACAACCGATGGCAGCCGAATAGTAACTCTTGCAAAGGAAGTGACCCCGGATGTTATCGTGACGGATATTAAAATGCCCTTTATAGACGGAGCAGATGTGGCAAACCTGTTGAAAAAATCTGAAGACACTAAAAATATCCCGCTTCTTTTTCTATCATCCTTAGTCTCAAAACAAGAAATGGATGCTACAGGCGGTTTCATCGGCGGGCGTCATATGGCATCCAAGGCCGCAAGTGTTGAAGAGATCATTGCCAAGATCGACTCCATGCTTGGAACTAAACAAGAAGCGTAAACTAAAGCGCAAAGTTACATTTTCTTCCGGCATAAGCTATTTCCCTTCATTGATATCCACGATTTTACTTTTTATCTGTTCTTTTTTTTCAAAAAACTTTCGATATTCTTTAAGAACTACGGCTGTATATTCTAAACGTACATGTTCACTCGAAGGGATGTAATTTTCTTCTGAGAGTCGTTCTAACAGCTCATCGGCAATATCATTACCCGGCATTTTCCCTTCCCAATAAGCAATTTCGAAAATTCTATCCAGCCCCTTAACTCTAATCTGACCGCCGTCGGGAAAAACAAGTTGTCGACATTCCTCTATCCCTGCCATCATGCATGGACATGTCACTTCACTCATTTGCGCTGGCACAATACACCTCCTGATAGAATTGATTTAAGCAGCTGCAAAATCCTGTTAACCCCTTGCTTGAGATATTGTTCAATGGAATACTATTACCCTTTGTTTTCAGTTTGACTTTTAATGTAATTCCGGTACTCCTTCAGCAGGATATAAATATACTCTCTGCGTGGTTTATCCGACGAAGGGACATAGTTTTTTGCTGCTTCCAGCCTGCTTATAATTTCTTCAGCGGTCTCATCATTCGCCGGTTTGTCTTCAGTGTAAAGATCGGCCATTATCTCGTCCAGACCGAAGACACTGATCTGTGTATCATCAATAAATTTCAGCATTCGCCAACTAACTGCCGGCGGTGTATAATCATCTCCTCAGTCTATTCAGCCCACTTTGAAATGTGCCATATTATCACCTCCTCAATTGTTGTTGTACCGGCCTTGTTCGGCAGAAAGAGCTGTATACATTCCACGACAGACTCTGTTTTAATATACCAGACATTCGACGAGGTATCCAGCCACAATTGCTACAGCAAGAACGTTCACAGCAAAAGCCGGGGCAGTAGGGATGGCTAAACTAGCCATCAGCGCCGCCGCCTCATCAGTGCCCTTTCAGCATAATACGAATCTCATCACCATCTTTTACTTTTTTTGTCAAACGCTCCCCTCCATCGATATTCTCCTTATTAACCTGCACATGAACATTCGTGTTGAGCCGTGAATCATAAAAGAGGGCATTTCTCATCGCCGGGACGAGGCTGACAAGTTCGCCGACGCACTCGCCGACTGTCCCGCCATCGACCTCAAACCCTTCCGTGCCCTTTGCAACGCGACTCAGATTAGCTGAAAGAAATAACGTTATGCTCATTTATATCACCTCCTGCATCGCTCAGAAAAAGAGGGTTTTTTACTGATGTGTTCTTTCGCCATTTCCTATATTTTCCTCATATTTTTGTTAGATGGCTGCAATTTCTTAAAAACATCCCGTTTATTTTCCGTCAGTCTTTCATGTACATATACGCCTTTTCTCAAAAGCCAGTACTCAGCATCCCGCATCATCTCCTCAATCTTTGCCGACACATGCTTAAGTCCCAGACCATGAAAGATGACGTTGCTCGCCCCAAAACATTTATGGGCTTTTTCTTGCGCACCCATTTTCGCATAGGCAATACCCATGTTGGCAAGTGCATTGCCAGCGCCTCGTGGCTCCCTAATCTTATTATACATTTCCTGTGCCTCCTCATAGAAACCAACGGCCCTGTGGTACTCACCAAGTTCTGCATATGCAATGCCGATGCTGTTAAACACATTGCCCTCACCCCGTAGATCACCGATACGGCGGGTTATCTCCAGTTGCTTCTCGTAAAAACCAATGGCCCTGCGATAGTCGCCAAGATCTGCACAGGCGCTGCCTATATTTTTGAGATCGCTTTTTTCTCCCTGTAAATCTCCTATTTGGCGGTGTATTTCCAATGCCTTCTCGAAAAAATCTATGGCTTTGCGGCACTCACCAAGATAAATATTGACACTGCCAAGACTCGTAAAAACACAGGCCTGGGAGGACTTCTGCAGGGCGGCCTGATTCTTAACAAGAATTTGAAGGATAGCATCCAGATAATTTACCAGCCAAAGGTTATTAACATTTATTAAACCTATCATCATGAGATACCGGAAAGCCCCCTCATAGTCATTGCCGGCGGTTAGTTGTCGAAACGGCTGGACGAGACACTCCAGGAACCCGGGAAGCAGTTCATCCGCCCTCCCTGTCTGGCAGGTCTGGATCATAGCCTGCCACAATCCATCCCTTTCAGAAACAAGCACTTCCGGGCTGTTGCTGTGTGCCTGAGAGAAATGCAGGAAGTGCATGCAGCAGTTTTCTTTGTAAAGGAGTTCCCTGCTCTCGTCCATTCGGAGCCTTGCCTCAGATAACTGCCGCAGAAGCGGGTGCATACTATAGCGTAAGGACTTCCGGTCAAATTTCAGGAGCGAACGGCGGTGAAGTTCTTCTAAGACTCCTCGATCTATTCCGTCAAGACCGGCGGTTTCCGCAAGGGTAAGGGATGTAAAACCTGACTCAGCGCAGACACCGGCAGCCTCGAAGAGTGTTATGCATTCTGCCCCGTGAGGAACACCTTCAAGCTGCTTCAAACTCAGTTCCAGAGAGACAGCAACGTATTTGTCTTCTCTGTCTTTTAGCTTCAATTCCTCAATCTTTCTCTGGATTTGACCTATGTAATCAGAGAGGCTGAGATCAGGGACGGCTTCAAGGTGATGGGCTGCGATATCAAGGGCCAGCGGTATACCTCCAAAGATCTCTACGATCCTGGATGTCCCGGAGGGGTCCAGTGTAACCCTGATCTTACCCAAAACTTTCACAAGAAGTTTTACACCATCATCCTCTGAAAGCCGGTCGAGTTCTTTGATAGCCATGCGAGATGTTATACCGAAGACCCTTCTCTCTTTTGTCGTCACAAGGACCGAACAGTCCGGTATTATGATCTCATCAGCCTCATTGACATTGTCGATCACAAGCAGGGCCTCCTTCCGGTTGAGCTGCCTGCAGATCTCATCCTTTGCCTTCGCATTGTCTGGAAAGGGGGTAATTTCTACTTCGGGGTAAAGCATTGCAAAGATTTTCGGTGCCTCTTCCAGCCACGTATTGCCTCTCATGGAGGCCCAGAAGATTCCGGCAGGGTATTCGGCCTCATACCTCTTTGCATACATGCAGACAAATTCTGTCTTGCCGATGCCGTCTGTCCCCGTTACATATGTTACATTTCCTGCTCCGCGGCCTGTTATGATTTGGTGAAGTTCTTCGAGATTCCTCTCTCTGCCGACAAATGTCTCTACAGGCTCACCAGCCATGAAGCAGGCTGAAGCTGTCGCCTCTGGCTGAACCACCGGGCCCCACTCTCCCACTTCTGCTTCCTTCAGGTATTCCAGCGATGATTCGGGAGTTTGCTTCTTATCTTCCAAAAGGTCCTCGAAAAGGATAGAGATTTCGTCTTGTTGCAATCCTGGTGTAAGACGATCTTCTCTATGTTCACTTGTCCAAATTCTCCAACAATTTCGATTCATTTTCAAGTTTAAATTAGCAGGTAAAATGATCAATTGCCGTTTGAAGCGTTGCATTCAAGACAAGCCGGGAAACACTCGACTTAGGCTGTCCGTCCTTATTGTTTTCCTCGATCTTGTTTTATTTGAATTCAGAACTTCAATTAA
>Ga0351900_1236_pt1 | contig 10329 bp, 6 predicted proteins | sample BONcelHT113001D3_FD_205827 | JGI IMG/M metagenome (GOLD analysis project Ga0351900, IMG submission 205827) | Enriched cells from coal bed in the Powder River Basin, Montana, United States - BONCAT cells T11 rep1 HSBNCT.T11.300.1.D3 ...
TACCGCCGTCATGGCCGAAAAGACCGGTTTTCTCGCCCTCTACCTGTCCGGCGCGGGCGTGGCGAACAGCGCCTTTGCACTGCCGGATCTCGGCATGACCACGTTGGTCGAGGTGCTGGAGGAGGTGCGGCGCATCACCGGCGCTTCCCTTCTCCCGCTGCTGGTGGATTGCGACACCGGTTTCGGGGGAAGGTTAATGATCGGACGCACGGTCAGGGAGATGATCAGGGCCGGCGCGGCCGGAATGCACCTGGAAGACCAGATCCCGGACAAGCGCTGCGGTCATCGTCCGGGTAAGTCGCTTGTCCCGGTGGGGGATATGGTGAATCGGATCAAGGCGGCAGTTGATGCCAGGAGCGACCCCGACTTTGTGATCATGGCCAGGACCGACGCCTTTGCCGTGGAAGGGATGGATGCCGCGGTCGAGCGCGCCTGCCGCTACCGGGATGCGGGCGCGGACATGATCTTCCCCGAAGCGCTGATCACGCCGGCCCAGTACCGGGCATTCGCCGACAAGCTAGGTGTGCCGGTCCTGGCAAACCAGACCGAGTTCGGTGTCACCCCCCTGTTTGCCCTCCGGGAGTTGGCCGAGGCCGGGGTGAGCCTGGTTCTCTTTCCGCTCTCGGCTTTCCGGGCCATGAACGCAGCGGCGCTCAGGGTCTTTCGTTCCATCAGAATGGAAGGCAGCCAGACGGGAATACTCGATTCGATGCAGACCCGGTCAGAACTGTATGACTTTCTCGGCTACCTGGAATACGAACGTAAACTCGATACATAACCCTCAAAGGAGGATCATACATGAAGAATACAATTGTACCGGGACTGGCCGGGGTTGTTGCCGACCGGACCACCATCAGTACGGTGGGCAAGACCGGGTTGGGGCTGAGTTACCGGGGATATTCCATCGAAGACCTGACCAGGGAGGCCGACTTCGAAGAGGTCGCGTATCTGCTGCTCTATGGCGAACTCCCCGTCAAGAGTGAGCTCGATGCGTTCCGCAAGCGGCTCACTCCCCTGCGCAGCCTCCCCGCCCGCCTCAGGAATATTCTGGAGCAGGTGCCCGCCGAGGCCCACCCCATGGACGTCCTCCGAACCGGCTGCTCGGCACTGGGCACCATGGAGCCTGAAACCTCGGCAGCCGAACAACTGCAATGCGTGGAACGGCTCCTGGCCACATTACCCGGCATGCTCCTCTACTGGCACCATTTCCACACCAGCGGCAAGCGGATCGATACGGTGAGCGATGAAGAGCGGCTGGCCTGCCACTTCCTGAATCTTCTGCACGGAAAATCGCCCAGCAAGGAAGCGTGCAATGCGGTCAATGTATCGTTCATCATCTATGCCGAACACGAATTCAATGCCTCAACCTTTTCGGCCCGGGTAACCACCTCGACCAGGTCCGACTACCATTCGGCCATCACCGCCGCCATCGGCACCCTGAAAGGACCGCTCCACGGCGGCGCCAACGAGGAGGCGATGAAGCTCATCGACCGATTCCAGACACCGGACGAGGCGGAAAAGGAAATCCTGCGGTTGCTGGAAAGAAAGGAGCGGATCATGGGCTTCGGACACCGGGTCTACAAGAAGCAGCCCGACCCCCGTTCCGACATCATTAAGGATTGGTCCAGGAGAATCGCCGAGGACACCGGGCACGAACTCCTTTACCGGGTCTCCGAACGGATCGAAGAGGTGGTGCTGCGCGAGAAGGGGCTGTTCGCCAACGTCGATTTCTACAGCGCCTCTCTCTACCACATGTGCGGCATCCCGACCGCCATGTTCACTCCACTGTTCGTCTTCGCCAGGGCAGCCGGCTGGTCGGCCCACATTATGGAACAGCGGGCCACGGGAAGGCTGATCCGTCCGAGCGCCGAGTATATCGGGCCGGAGCCGAGGAAGTTCGTGCCGATAGAGAAGCGTTAGAAGAAAAACCGCCGCCACAGAGGACACAGAGAGCACAGAGGACATTGATTGATGCTGTCATTCCTCTGTGTCCTCTGTGAACTCTGTGGCTGATTCTTTTCAAGGAATGAAGCATTTGCACGAGGAAAGCGGACCATGTCTGACAGCACCGCCGATAGCAATATTCGCCCGCCACCCGACCGCGAACTGGTGGGGATCGCCGAGTATGTGGCCGAGTTTACGGTCACCAGTAATGAGGCCCTCGAAACCGCCCGTCTCTGCCTGATGGACAGTCTGGGATGCGCACTGCTCGCCCTTACCTACCCGGCGTGTGTGAGGCTTCTGGGCCCGGTTGTGCCCGGCATGACTACTTGTCTCGGGGCACGGGTGCCGGGAACCGTTTTTGAGCTGGACCCGGTCACGGCGGCCTTCGACATCGGGACGCTGATCCGCTGGCTGGATTACAACGACACCTGGCTGGCAGCCGAATGGGGTCACCCGTCCGACAACCTGGGCGGAATCCTGGCGGCCGCCGATTTCCTGAGCCGCAGAAACGCGGCCGAGGGAAAGGCGCCGTTCACCATGGCCCAAGTCCTGACCGCCATGATCAAGGCGCATGAGATCCAGGGGGGGCTGGCCCTGGAGAACAGCTTCAACCGGGTCGGTCTCGACCACGTGGTCCTGGTCAAGGTGGCGACCGCCGCCGTGGTCACCTCGCTCCTGGGTGGAAGCAGGGATCAAATTGTGGCGGCCCTGTCACAGGCCTGGATCGATGGACAAAGTTTGCGCACCTACCGCCACGCGCCCAATACCGGCCCGAGGAAATCGTGGGCCGCCGGAGACGCCACCAGCCGCGGGGTGTGGCTGGCGCTGATGACAATGAGGGGCGAACCGGGCTACCCGAGCGCCCTTACCGCGAAGAAGTGGGGCTTCTACGACGTCTCTTTCCGCGGCGCCCCTTTCCGCATGCAGCGCCCCTATGGCTCCTACGTAATGGAAAATATCCTGTTTAAGATCTCGTTTCCGGCCGAGTATCACGCCCAGACGGCCGTGGAGTGCGCCTTACTGCTCCATGAAAGGGTTCGGGATCGTCTGGACGAGATCGAAAGAATAGAGATAACCACCCAGGAGTCTGCCATCCGCATCATCAGCAAGACCGGCCCCCTCCACAACCCGTCCGACCGCGACCACTGCCTCCAGTACATGACGGCCATTGCCCTGATCTGCGGCCGACTGACCGCGGACGACTACAGCGACGCCGCTGCCGCTGATCCCCGAATCGATAGGGTGAGGAACCTGATGGTGGTGACAGAGGACCCGCGCTACAGCCGCGAGTACCTGGACCCGGAAAAACGCTCCATCGCCAACGCCGTCCAGGTGTTCTTCAGGGACGGCAGCTGCACGGAGAAGGTGGAGGTGGAGTATCCCCTGGGTCATCGCCGCCGCAGAAAGGAAGGGGTCCCCCTGCTGCTGAAGAAATGCCGGGACAACCTGTCAACCAGGTTGTCGAAGGAGCGGGTGGAAGAAGTGCTCGGCCTGTGCTCCGATCCTGGGAGGCTGATGACCACGCCCGTCAATGAATTCATGGAACTGTTTCTGCCCGAAAAAAAAGGTACCCCGTAAAACCGGGATACCTCGAGACGTGACCCAGTTTACCTGGATTTTTTCAGCCGAGCCGCAAGATCCGCAAAAGGTGAGTGTGCCAGAGAGGGACGGTTCACTTCAGCAGAAGAAGTCTCTTCCTGGCTGCGGGCCTCCTGCACATCGCGGGTATGCTCATGTTCGTGGCAGTAAATGCAGAGCAGTTCCCAGTTGCTGCCATCGGGCGGATTGTTATCGTGATTGTGGTCTTTGTGATGCACCGTGAGCTCGCGAAGCTTTTTGCCCTCAAATTCGCGGGCGCAGCGGCCACAGACCGGCGGAAAAAGTTTCAGGGCCTGTTCCCTGTATCCCGCCTGGCGCTCCTGCTGCTCCCGGCGCATTTCGGCGACCATGCGGTCCCGTTTTTCGGCATTTTGCTTATCTAGTGAATCAGTCATAAGACCCTTTGGAACGGCTGTTGTTTTTTGGTGAAATTCGCTTGATCGTAATTATTGATGGATTCGCAAAAAGTCGTTTTTCAGCCACAGAGGTCACAGAGGACTCAGAGAAATACCATATTTTCCAAGACGTTAACTCGGTGATCTCTGTGTCCTCTGTGGCAAAGATTGCTTTATTGCAGCTGCGTCATTATTATACAACGTGAAGACGGGAAAGTTCCAGCATGTTTCCATCCGGAAATTTGATGCACTCGCAAGAATCAAAAACACCGATCACGTCATTCCCGTGAAAACGGGAATCCAGGAATTTTCAACAACTTTCATAAACCCTGGATACCCGCTTTGCTCCTTCGCTAGGGCTACTGCGCACAAGCCGCGGGTACGACGAGTTTTTGCGAGACCATCAAATTTGAAATTGCAATTCCGTGCAGGGTTGGGGCTTTCACGGAGTCTCTCGTACGGCTTCATTGCACGTTTGTGACAGTAAGGAAATCGCCTGAATCCAGCAGGCTGCCCGATCCGTGAGACGGCTGATGACCGATTACGAGATACTTCGGGGAAGTTTCAACCCGGCCCCATGCCCAGAAGCCTGTCGGACTTAGGGTAAATCTACTGCAAATCCGTCTGGACGGTCCATATTTCGCCACTTTTTTGGTCAATAGAACAACTATTGCCCTGCAAAATCGACAATATCTGGCCTCGCCCAGCCAAATTTTCGCTTCGATTTCCTAAGTCAGACAGGCTCCTAGAAAACCAGCTTGTACATTGATATGGATCAACAGCAGCCCTTGGCATATTTTTTTACCAGATATGCGGCCTCTTCGTTGCGCCCCTGCCTTTCCAGGATCGGCACAATTCGTTCAGCCGCCTCCCTGGCGAATTTGGGAGAGGTAAGGAGTTTTGAATAGCTTTCGACCGCATTCGGCTCATCCTGGAGCAGGGTGTACAGCTCCCCTTGCATCATCCTGGCCTGTTCCGGAAGCAGGTCACTCGCTATCATCCGCTCCAGCACCTGCAACGCCTCGGGTCCCCTGCCGATCTCGGTATACAGCTGAGCCAGTCCGATATTGCAGAGTGGATTAACAGGATTCAAACCAAGAGCCTCCAGTAGAAGATGCTCGCACTTCCCGGAATCGCCCTTGTGGTACGAGAGGATTGCTTTCTCATAATTCAGGATGTCATTGTCCGTGTCCAAGGACAATCCCTCGAAGACCCGCAGGGCTGCTTCTTCATCCCCTGCCAGGTTCAGGTGGCAGCCCCGGGCGAATTCTTCCCCCATTCCGGCATAACGCTCGGGAAGGTCTCCGGGAAGTGTCTGAAAATAGAGGGCCAATCTGTCTTCTTTGGTTATGGTATCATCCATGGCAGGTTGGTCATCGTCTCCTGTTCCAGCCGCCCTCCCCTCGCAACTACCGCACGTAGTGACCGCCGTGTCGTGCGTCACTTCGGAAGCCTCGGAATCGAGTCCAGTCAGGAGGCTCTCGGAACGTTCCCTGAGAGTCGGGTCGTCCGCCAGATCCATGATGATACGCAGATGTTCCCCGGCCTTTATTCTGTCACCGCTGGAAAGGGCATATTCCGCCTCGACCAGGCTCAGGCGGCCCAGCATGTTGCCCGTCAGCGCGATTTTTTGACGCACGGCCTCAATCCGGGAAGGGGTCGCCTCGCCGCTCGCCTCGATCTTTTCCAGGGCCTCGCCATAGGCATTCCTCGCATCGGCAAACCGCTCATCAGCCAGGTACCGGTCACCCTTTTCCAGGTAATGGTTGTAATCCTTGCCGAAAGTAAACAGTTTCTTCAGAAACATATATTCACCTCGTAAAAAATAAGAAAATCATCTGACCCAACGGCGGATACTATCCACGCGATTGGCCACATACAAACAGGGAGGGTCCTGGACAAGGGTGATCTTGTCGTATGAAATCTCGCGTGCCGGTTTCCTCTCGACTCGTCGGTCCCTCGTTCTTCTTTCTCAGTCAAGCGAACCGGCGATTTAGCGTCGGTACTCCCTGCGGGCTCGCATCACTTCTCCTGGAAAATGCCATAGAAAAAGAAACTTTCTTTTCAATACTTTCGTTACGATTAATTTTCCATACTTTCTCGGGTTTTCGATGAGAGCCTGGGTAATCCGGTACATCCACTGTAGACCCAATTTCTGAATAGCTTTTGGCGGCAATATCAGGTCACCGATCAACCATTTGAATGCGGCGCCGACTCCGATCATGACGCCTCTCTCCAACCCAGACAGATTCTGTAACATCCATTTTTCCTGCTTCCCTCCACCAAAACTCACCCAGATCACATCAGGATTTTCCCTATTTATCATTTCCATGATCAATCGGTTGTCATCAGCATCAAAATCCTTGAAGGGCGGACTGTATCCGGTTATCCGGACGGTCTCATTCAGGCTCCCGGCTTTTTCAATTACCCTGTTGACTGTCTGCTCGGTATCGCCAAGCAAAAAGTGCTTGAACCCGTCCCGTTCCGAAAGCATCTTACTCATGATATCCAGCCCAGATATTCGCTCAATCTCCCCGCACCCGAGAAGCTTAGCGTACCATACCAGTGGTGTTCCGTCGGCAAGGGATAAATTAGACGAATTTATTGCTTGATATAATCCGTCATCCTGTGTTGCTGCTATGACATTTCCCACGTCCGTCATGCAGACATAGCCCTTATCGTTCGCCTCAACAATATGTTTGATGAACCCATAGGCATCGCTGTAATTTATAGCATTAATCTTGACTCCACGGAATTTTACGATTACCGGATAACCAGTTCCGGTCTGCATAATGCACCCCTGTTTACGAATCGATACAATCGTTACGTTCTTTACATACGCAAGCCGTTACAACCCTGGCTTGCTAAATAGTTTTCATCCGGTAACGGTACTTATCCGCCCTGACTGTGTCAATCCGCGGGCTTGCTTGTGCGTCGTACCTGCGTACGCCTCCGCGCAACCCCTTGATTTCCTTGCCAGGACGAAAATCCCTCGTTGCCGAATTGAAAACCAATACTATCACATCCGGACTTTCCGGATGGAAAGTAAATATATCCATCTTCCGATGCAAGATTTATGCTTGCCGATTCCGCGGTAAAGTCACAGTAATGAATCGGATTATGTAACGACAGGATAGTGAAAACATGGGTTTTACAATACTGCTGCGGAAACTCCGCTGGGGAACTTATGTTAAAACACAATTACTGATATTGACTTGAAATCATACGTAAGCCGCCCTGCTTCGGGATTTAAGTAAAATGATTATAATACAAATTGCCAATGCGCTCGCTGGCTTTGATCGGCATAACCCTTAATAATTGCCGTAACAACCTGCTTGATTGATATCTCGCATGAATTGATTTTGTGCCACTGGCTTCTACTGGGCAGAAAAACTGTGGCAAATCTACTGTAGTTGTTCCCCATCTGTTTTTAAACAACATTAGTGACACGTTTGAAATCGATGTTCTCCCAAAATCGAAAATCTTATATCCCTCATGGAAGGCAATTTTTATCGCCTCCCAATAGAGAAAAATATCAGTATGCATGCTTCTAAAGCTGACATCGCTAGCCAGAACCTCTGCTGAAACCCGGTTCTTGAATTTAAGAAGCATCAGGCCCCCGATAATTTGTTTGTCGCGTTCTGCGAGTAAAAGTGCAAGCCGGCCACTCGGAGCAAATATTTGCCACAGATTTTCAAAAAATCTGTACGGTTGAGGAGGGAAACCAAGCCTTTTTCTCGTCATAAGATGGAGTTGGTAGAAAGCGCGCAAGTCAGATTCGCTCTCGCCCAATCTTGAGACCAGCCTGCTGCTGACGGCTTGCGTAATCCTCTTCTGTATTGCTCTCCTGTGAAAAGTTTGTTTCAATTGTTCCGGCTCTCGATCCAGGATGATGAAATGATTTTTGTATTCCTTGTCCCGCGAAAATCCCGCATCCTCAAGCAGTGAAGCAGAGGCATGTGTCCTGATCTCCACGTTGGAAATTCCGAGACTGTTCTTCAGGTCGGCCAGCATTGTGAAAAGCACTTTCATCTCTTCGTGTGTTGAAACGAGCGGGTCACAAATTGTCGCGAACGGAATGCTGACAAGCCTGTCTCTTTTCAGCCAGCTTTCAACCTTGAAGACCGGTAGTGCCGCGCTGATGGCATCGCTGGAATCATCCCGCAAAACCAAGTAATGTCCTGACATATTCGCAAAGCTTTCCTCCAGGAGCTTTTTCCACCCTGAAAGATGAGTTATCCAACCAAAAGGATGATCGACAACGAATGCATCCCAAGAGCTGTCCGATAGAGGATTAATAAGAGAGATAGTATTCATATTCCTGGTTTTCGCATAGAAGAGTCCACCCATTGGTCGCTCTCGTGAAAATTATCAATCTCGACTATCCCGAAAAATGCCCCGCTGTTCAAGGCCCCTCACGACAACCTGTTGGAGAACACCGGCTATGTCAAACGAGCTGCACGCGGCTGCAGAAAATTATAGCGTAGTTGCCTTCCAAATCAACCAGTCAGTTACGTTGTATTCTTGTACCCTCCCCTGATACTCTTCACATAATTCTCGATAGATATGTGCCAACTGCAACTTGAGATGAATTCCGACATCATGCATCCCCGGCCCGATTGTCTGAGAATAGTCGAAGCGGACCGATTTAAAAGGCACATATATAAAAGACCTGGGAATCAGGAATCCGTCTGCACATGGTAATTAATCATCCTGGTGTCGATGATCACGGCGCCGGGCTATGAGCTGCGTTATCAGGTCGATGCTCTTCCTGACATCGATCGGTTTAGAGATATAGGCATCCATACCGGCGGAAAGACACCTGTCTTCATCCTCTGACAAGGCATGGGCCGTCATCGCGACAATGGGGATGTGTCCACCACGCTCCAGTTCAAGCTCACGGATGGTGGCGGCAGCGGTGAAGCCGTCCATGAACGGCATCTGTCCATCCATGACGACAAGGTCGTATTCCCCTTGCTGCCACATCTCGACTGCCTGCCGACCATCCCCGGCGAATTCGAAATCAAAGCCGGCCCTCTGGAGCATTAATCCCAGGATCTTTCTGGTGATCTCATCATCTTCGGCGATGAGGAGGCGAAACTTCTCCCCTTCAGCACCAGGGGAGACGGTGTCCGCAACGGATGGCACAGTTACTGATTCGGCTGCAGACACCCTTTCCGGTCCGGCCTCCCGGAAGGGGATAGTGAAGCTGAAGCTGCTCCCCACTCCCAACGTGCTCTCGCAGGTTATTGTCCCTCCCATCCGCTCCACCAGCTCCCGACAGATGGCAAGACCGAGGCCGGTGCCCCCGTATCTTCGGCTGTGGGATTCGTCCGCCTGGGTGAAGACATTGAACAGAATATCCCGCTTGTCTGCAGGGATGCCGATGCCGGTATCGGTGACACTGAAGGTGAGCTGCCGGCGGCCGTCGGACATTTTCCTGCCGCGCTGGACCGTTACCTCAACTTTTCCCTTTTCCGTGAACTTTACCGCATTGCCCACCAGGTTAGTGAGTATCTGCCGCAGTCGCAACTGGTCACCGACCACCATTTCCAGCGGTTCTAGCGACATGGTATGCAAAAGACTGAGACCTTTGCGTCTCGCTTCGGGTATGAGGATGTCGATCACACCGGTCACGCACTCGCGGAGGTCGATCGGTTTTTCCTCCATGGTAAGCATTCCAGCCTCAATTTTGGTCAGATCGAGGATGTCGTTAAGAATCTGCAGGAGTGAACGGGCCGATCTGTCCGCCATTTCGATGTATTTTCGCTGATCGTTATCGAGCGCCCCGTTCAGGGTTATTTCCAGCATTCCCAGAACCCCTGTCATCGGAGTGCGCAGCTCATGGCTCATGTTGGCAAGAAACTGGCTCTTGGCCCGACTGGCCACTTCAGCGGCCTCTTTTGCCTGCTGAAGCACCACTTCGCCCCGCTTGATCTGATCGATGTTTGCGGCAACGCCGAACCATTTAACAATCTGCCCGGCTGCGTCGCTGATGGGGCGGCTAATGATCTTGAACCACTCATACTCCCCATCATGGCGCCGAACACGATATTCAAGATCGTAGGGTGTACGTCCCTCCACGGCTGACCGCCAGGCGGCATAGGCCCGTGGGCGATCGTCCGGGTGAAGCAGCCTGTTCCAGCCTTCCCCCAATTGCTTGCTCACCGGCACCCCGGTGAATTCTTCCCATTGCCGGCTCTGGTAATCACAGAAGCCGTCCGGACGCGTGGTGAATACCATGCCGGGAATCGACTCCAGAGTCTGGCTGTAAAACAGCTCGCTCTCTCGCAACGCCTTCTCGACCTGTTTACGCTCGGCGATTTCGAGCCGCAACCTGTCGCTGGTCTCTTCCGCCTCCCTCCGGGCAATGACGGCGTCTTCCATGAGG
>Ga0351900_1240_pt1 | contig 10188 bp, 8 predicted proteins | sample BONcelHT113001D3_FD_205827 | JGI IMG/M metagenome (GOLD analysis project Ga0351900, IMG submission 205827) | Enriched cells from coal bed in the Powder River Basin, Montana, United States - BONCAT cells T11 rep1 HSBNCT.T11.300.1.D3 ...
CCATCAGGATCGGCGGGCTATTTTCTGTTACCGGCCCGGCTTCGTTTCTGGGTGAACCGGAGCGGAACACTCTGGAAATGCTGGTTCAGGAGGTTAATGCCAAAGGTGGCGTGAATGGGGCAAAGATCGAGCTCTTTATCTATGACACCCAGGGTGATGCCACCAAAGCGGTGCAACTGGCGACCAAACTCATCAAAAATGACAAGGTCGTTGCCATTATCGGCCCCAGTACCACCGGCGAGTCCATGGCTGTCATTCCACTGGTGCAACGGGAACGGATTCCCCTTATCTCCTGTGCCGCTGGGGTGAAGATCACCGAACCGGTCAAGGCCTGGGTCTTCAAGACGCCGGCAAACGACCAGGTTGCCGCCGAGAAAATCTATAACTTTGCCGCCAAGAAAGGTCAGAAGCGAATTGCATTGCTTACCGTATCCGATTCGTACGGCGCTTCAGGCAGGGAACAACTCAAGATCCTGGCTGAGAAAAAAGGTTTCACCATTGTAGCAGACGAGGTGTTTTCGCCGAAGGATACTGATATGACGCCGCAGCTTACCAAGATTCGTGGTGCAAACCCGGATGCGGTTATCTGCTGGGGGACAAATCCCGGCCCGGCAGTGGTAACGAGAAATATGCGGCAGCTGGGAATCACCACGCCCCTCTATCAGAGTCATGGTGTCGCGTCGAAGAAGTTCATCGAACTAGCTGGAGCACCTTCGGCAGAAGGAGTAACTCTACCGGCCGGCAAACTTGCCGTGTACGATATTATTTCCAAGAAAGATCCGCAGGTGAAGCTTCTCAAGGAGTATGACCAGGCGTACCGTAATAAATTCGGTGTTGAAGCCTCCACCTTCGGAGGATATGCCTACGATGGTTTTCAGCTGGTTGTAGCTGCCATCAAGAAGTCCGGGGTAACTCCGGACAAAATCAGAAAGGGTATAGAACAAATCCGAAACATGGTTGGTGTCTCCGGGGTCTTTACCATGTCACCCACCGACCATAACGGTTTGGATCTCACCGCCTTTGAAATGATTACGGTGTCAAAAGGCGACTGGGCCCTGGCACGGTAGCTATCCTATTGGGAATCACTGGAGGAAATACCATGGTAACGAAAAAACTTCACAAACTATTTCTCTCGGCTGTGTTTGTCCTTGCCTCAGTGGCACTGGCTTCAGCCGCTCCTACAATCAAGGTCGGAGCCCTTTTTGCGGTGACCGGCCCCGCCTCCTTCCTCGGAGAACCGGAGCGAAATACCGCGGAGATGGTCGTAAACCAGATCAATGCTGCCGGAGGAATCAAAGGGCAAAAAGTTGAACTCATCGTCATGGACACCCAGGGCGATGCCACGAAGGCGGTTCAGGCGGCGACGCGTCTCATCAAAGAAGACGTCGTTGCCATCATCGGGCCAAGCACCACCGGTGACACGATGGCGGTTATCCCGCTGGTGGAGAGGGCGAAAGTGCCCCTCATTTCCTGTTCAGCCGGAGCAAAAATTACCGAACCGGTCAAACCGTGGGTTTTCAAGACGGCCCAGAACGATTACCTGGCCGTTACGAAAATCTATGAGCACCTGGTTAAGAACAAGCTTACCAAGGTTGCGATCCTGACGGTTTCCGACTCGTTCGGCTCCTCCGGTCGTGAGCAATTGAAGGCTCTGGCCGGCCGCTATGGTATTATCATTCTCGCTGACGATACCTATGGCCCGAAGGACACCGACATGACACCGCAATTGACAAAAATTCGCGGTTTACAGGCGCAGGCTCTCATCTGTTGGGGAACAAACCCCGGCCCGGCAATCATTGCCCGAAATGCGCGGCAGCTTGGCCTCAGCATTCCTCTCTTCATGAGTCATGGCGTGTCATCAAAGAAATTCATCGAGCTCGCCGGCAGTTCGGCTGAAGGGATTATACTTCCTTCCGGGCGGGTGCTGGTAGCGGACCTGTTGCCGAAGTCCGATAAACAGAAAAAAGCTCTCCTCGCCTACGTGAAAGAATATCAAAAGCATTACAAGACTGAAGGAGATCATTTCGGCGGGCATGCCTGGGATGCAATGATGCTGTTGAAGGGTGCCATCGAGAGGGGCGGACCGACGCGGGCCGCTATCCGCTCACAGCTTGAAAAAACCAGGAATTTCGCCGGAATTGGCGGCATCTTCAATTATTCCGCGACCGATCACAGTGGACTCACGAAAGACGCTTTTGTTCTCGTCCAGGTCAAGGATGGCGACTGGGCCCTGGTAAAATAGCTGTAATGGCAACGGTTCCGGCGGCCGCTGTACCGGGCAGCCGAAACCCTGTTCTGCCGGTTCGTACCGGTTGGTAATCATCATCCTGGCTTTATTGATGCTTTCGCAAAAAGTTGAAATGTACGATGTACCGTCATTCCCGTGAAAACGGGAATCCAGGAATTACAGTGAGTTACAACTTCACTGGATACCCGCTTTGCTCCTTCGCTAGGGCTACTGCGCACAAGCCGCGGGTATGACGACTTTTTGTGAGTTCATCTTTATTGAGACGCCCGTAAAGGGCGTCTCTTTTTCTCGACCCTTTCTGGGGGAAGACATTTATAAGGGACTCGGAACTTACTAATATACCGTTTTACATCTCATCTTCAGACCATCTTTGCCGCTCCTTCAATCGCAAAATCCTCAGCGTAGCTCTGCTACGCCTGCGGTTTTACTCAATAAGGAACGACAAATCTGGCCCAAATCTGAGCATAAAAACTGGTACATCAGTAAGTTCCGAGTCCCTAAGAAAAGGGCTTATGTCTGATCAGCTACTTCAATATCTTCTGTCGGGACTTTCGACCGGAGCGATCTACGCGCTTATCGGGATCGGGTTTGCAATCATTTACAACTCGACCGGTATCATCAATTTTGCCCAGGGAGAGTTTTTCATGCTGGGGGGGATGCTGACCTACTATTTCCTCTCGGTTGCCAAATTTCCGCTCCTTGCCGCAATGGTTCTTGCCATACTGCTCACCACGGCAATCGGCGTGCTTTTCGAACGCCTGGCCATCCGTCCCCTCAGGAATGCTTCGCCGCTCATTCTGGTCATCATAACCATCGGCGGAAGTATTCTGATCAGAGGCATCGCGATGCTGATCTGGGGCAAGGATACCCACTCACTGCCGATGTTTACCGGGAATGAGCCGCTGATGATCGGCGGGGCGACACTCCTTCCCCAGCACCTGTGGATCTTCGGCATTACGCTGTTCATCATTATCATCAACCGGTTCTTTTTCTATCACACCGTCAGCGGCAAGGCGATGCGCGCCTGTTCGCATAATCGCCGCGCTGCCAGCCTGGTCGGGATCGATGTGAAGAGAATGGTGCTCATTGCCTTTGCCATCAGTTCCGCCATGGGATCCGTGGCCGGTATCATCACCGCTCCTCTCACCATGACTTCCTACGACGTGGGAATCATGCTTGGCTTGAAGGGTTTTTGCGCCGCCATCATCGGCGGGATGAGCAGTGGCATTGGAACTGTTTTCGGCGGTCTTATTCTCGGGGTGCTCGAGGCCTTTGGCGCAGGGCTGATCTCGTCGGGATACAAGGATGCCATTGCCTTTATCATCCTGCTTCTGATCCTTTTTGTCCGTCCGCAGGGACTCTTTAAAAAGGCTGATACGGAAAGGGTCTGACATACTATGGGTACCGAAAGACAGGTTCTGCTGAAATATCTTCTCTTCTCCGTTGCCGTGCTCGTCATGCCCGTTGTTTTTGCGGGCGGCTACCTGCTGAATGTGCTGGTATTCGTGGGAATCAATACCATGCTGGCACTGGCACTCAATCTTCTTCTCGGCTATGCCGGCCAGATTTCCCTCGGACAGGCAGCATTCTTCGGTCTGGGTGCCTACATATCGGGCGTCGCGACGGCCACCTACGGGGTGAACCCCTGGACGGCACTGGTCCTTGCCGCGTGTATCGTGGGGCTTATTGCCTTTGCCATCGGCTTTCCGATCCTGAAACTGAAGGGGCATTACCTGGCGATGGCAACACTCGGGTTCGGTATTATTATCTACATCTTTTTCAATGAAACGATTGATCTTACCGGCGGGCCTTCCGGCCTGAGCGGTATACCCTATTTTTCGGTCGGCGAGTTCCAGTTTGACAGCGATACGAAGAATTACTATCTCATCTGGGGATTTGCCCTGCTGATGATTCTGTTTTCGGTGAATCTGGTCAACTCCCGTATCGGGCGGGCCCTGCGGGCAATCAATGACTCGGAGGTTGCTGCACGGGTCATGGGCGTCAATGCCCGGCTGCTGAAAGTACAGGTTTTCGCGCTTTCCGCAGTGTTTTCCTCGATAGCGGGAAGTCTCTATGCACATACCATGACGTTCATCTCGCCGGCCTCATTCGGCTTCAATTTTTCCGTCGAACTTCTGACCATGGTTGTCATTGGCGGTCTTGGGACCGTGTACGGTTCTTTCCTGGGAGCCGCTCTGCTGACCTTGCTTCCCGAGTTTCTGCGGACCCTGCAGGATTATGACATCGTCTTCTACGGACTGCTGCTGGTTCTCATGACCATGTACCTGCCCGGTGGGCTGGTGAGAATCCCGGCGCTGCTGCTGCCATACCTGGCAAAATTCAAAGCGGGGAGGCAGGAAAATGCTTAGGGTCGAAAATATTACCCAGGTTTTCGGCGGCATCACCGCGCTTCGTGAGGTTTCCTTTTCCGTTGCCAAGGGTGAAATCAAGGGAGTTATCGGCCCCAATGGCGCCGGCAAAACAACGCTCTTCAATATCATAACGGGAATATATCGCCAGACTTCGGGGCAGGTCTTTCTTGCCGATAAAAAGATTACCCAGCTTCCGCCGGAACGGCTGGCCCGGCGCGGCATGGTCCGAACCTTTCAGAACGTTGAATTGTTCGGACGGATGACAGTCCTGGAAAATGTCATGATTGGTCTCCATACCAAGAGCCGCAGCGGCATTCTCTCCTCGGCCCTGAAACTGCCCGGTGTCAATCGGGAAGAGCGGCGTATTCGCACCAAGGCCCTGGAATGTCTCGAATTCGCAGGCATTGCCGACCATGCCTCCGAGACGGCGGAAAATCTGCCCTTCGGCAAATGTCGTCTTCTGGAAATAGCTCGTGCCCTGGCCCTCGAGCCGGAAATCATTCTGCTCGATGAACCTGCCGCCGGACTCAATGCCCGTGAGACTGCCGATCTCGGACAGCTGATCCAAAGAATCCGCAACACCGGCGTTACGGTTGTCCTGGTGGAGCATGACATGGAACTGGTCATGGATATCTGCGATTCGATCATGGTGCTCAATCTTGGGGAAAAGCTTGCCGAGGGAACTCCCCGCGAGATACAGGAAAACCAGAAGGTAATTACCGCCTATCTTGGTGAGGGCTGATGTGGTGAAAATATGCTGAAAATTAAAAATATCAATACCTATTACGGTCAGGTTCACGCGCTGAAGAATGTTTCGCTGCATGTGAATGCCGGAGAAATCGTTTCGCTGATCGGGGCAAATGGCGCCGGCAAGACGACAATTCTCAACTCTCTCTCCGCCATAACGCCGCCAAGAGATGGTGAGGTGCTCTTTGAAGGTGTTTCCCTTGGCAATCTCTCGCCGGATCGCATTGTCGAAATGGGCATATCCCAGGTTCCTGAAGGAAGACAGGTCTTCAAGGATTTTTCCGTGGCGGATAATCTCGAGCTCGGCGCCTATCTCCGTTTTCGCGGCCGCGAGGGGCGGGCGGTTATCAAGAACGATATTGAAGACATGTTTACCCTTTTTCCGCAGCTTGCCACGCGAAGAAAGCAGATGGCCGGTACGCTGTCCGGCGGTGAACAACAGATGCTCGCCATCGGCCGGGCCCTGATGGCAAAACCAAAACTGCTGCTCCTTGATGAGCCGTCCATGGGACTGGCACCGCTGGTGGTTCAGGAGATCTTCCGGGTCATAACGGCACTCAGAGAAGAGCGGGGGACATCCGTTCTTCTGGTCGAGCAGAATGCCAAGGCTGCGCTGAAGATTGCCGACCGGGGTTACGTGTTGGAGACAGGTAAAGTAATACTTGAAGAAAAGGCATCCGAGTTGCTGGAAAACAAAGATGTTCAACGTGCCTATCTCGGTAGGGAAAAGAAGGAAATCTGGGAACGGTAAAACTAATTCGAGGTCATCTATGAAGATTTGGGATCCTTTGTACGAATGCATGCTGCGGGAAGACCTGGAGCAGCTCCAGCTTGAAAGGTTGCAGGCAACCCTGAACCGTGCATACAAGTCTGTCGCCTGTTACAAGAAGAAATTTGACCAAGCGGGCATCAATCCCGAGGAGATTCGCTCCCTCGATGATCTGGCTCAGCTTCCCTTTACCACCAAGGAAGATCTCCGGCTGAATTATCCCTATGGGATGTTTGCCGTCCCTCTTCGAGAGGTTGTTCGTATTCACTCTTCGTCCGGCACCACCGGCAAACCGACGGTTGTGGGATACACGAAGAACGATATCCATACCTGGTCGAACCTGGTGGCGCGTTTCATGACCGCGGCCGGGGTGACCCATGACGACGTGGTCCAGATCGCCTTTGGTTACGGCATGTTTACCGGGGCTTTCGGCCTTCACTATGGTTCCGAAACCATCGGCGCCTCGGTGATCCCCATGGGTGCCGGGAATACCGAAAAGCAGATCATGATCATGCAGGACTATAAATCGACGGTCCTGGTCTCAACTCCGAGCTATGCCATTACCATCGCCTCACGCATGGAACAGTTGGGCATCGATCCAAAGTCCCTGTCGCTGAAAGTCGGTCTTTTCGGTGCCGAGCCATGGTCCGAGGGGATGCGCAAGGAAATAGAAAGCCGTCTTTTCATCAGCGCCACGGACAACTACGGACTGTCCGAGATCATCGGTCCGGGGGTTGCGGGTGAATGTGAATTCAAGTGCGGCATGCACCTGTCCGAAGATGCCTTTATTGCGGAAATCATCGACCCGGACACCGGCACGGTTCTGCCGCGGGGCAGCATCGGGGAGTTGGTGCTCACGACGTTGACCAAGGAAGCCTTTCCGATGATCCGCTACCGGACCCGGGATATCACCAGTCTCGACTATGAGAAGTGCGCCTGCGGCAGAACCATGGTCCGGATGAAAAAGACCATGGGCCGTTCCGACGACATGCTCATTATCAAGGGCGTCAACGTGTTCCCGTCGCAGATCGAGGAGATCCTCTTTGCCGTTGAAGGCTGCGAACCTCATTACCAGATTGTTGTTGAGAGGGAAGGGGAGATGGATATTCTTGAGGTGCACATCGAGGTTACCGAGAATATCTTCTTTGACGAGATGAAAAAACAGAAGGGTTTCGTGGAGTTGGTGGAGAAGAAGATTCATTCTGCACTTGGCGTTGGGGCAAGTGTCAAGCTTGTTGAGCCGGCGAGTCTGCCGCGGCATGAGGGCAAGGCGGTGAGGGTGATTGATAACAGGAAGCTGTAGTCGGGAGGGTGTTTGCCCGATTGTTGCGTTGATTTGTATTGGTAGTTGGGAAGAGGCCACTTTTCGGTTGAAAAGTGGCCTTTTTTGTAAGTTTCTTGCTGTCACAAATCCAGCGGACTTTTTGCTTCTTTCACCGATATAACCCGGACGCAATGGGTATGCGGTTCTTTTCAGAGTGGTATGGCCCGGTTTGGTTTGAATCGTTCGGATGTCGTAGTTGGATTGCAAAAGATGAGTCGGCATAATGACGAAAGGTGTGGGCGGTTACCTGCTTGGGGATGTTTGCCCGACGGACTGCGTAATAGAGCGCCTTCTGGAACTCGGACTCATTAAGGTGATAGCGCCTTTGCTCACCAGTTTCCGTTATCAGCCCTTCAAGAGACGCGAAGTTTAACGTGCTCACCAAATTTACGACGATGGCAACTATTCCGTTTTTGCCAAAGTTCAGGATTGAACGATTAGTGAGACACTCAAAGTCAGTGCTACAGAAGATGCAAAAATTGCCAAAAGTGGTAATTGTATAAGAAGCAGTATTGTTCTGTTCGTTCTTGCACCATTTTTTTCCAAGAGAAATCAAGCATCCTATCGGCTTCTTGCAACAGCCATCGTCCAGATGGGAAGCGGGGGGATGATGATATAGCGCTATGCTGATCAATCTATTCGCTGAAAAGGTGGCCGTTTACTCACGTCGTTTCTGCAATTTATCGAGGAAAATTTGAAACACATATTTGTCATAGCACTCGCAGTCTTGGCGCTATTTTCAGCGGCGGTCAGCGCCCAGGATACAATCGAACAAAAGAAAATTGAATTCTTACTATCTTCAGTAGAAAATTTAAATGGAGCGAAATTTATCAGAAATGGCTCAGAGCATGATGGGAAGAAAGCCGCAGAGCTTTTACGAATGAAGCTGCAAAAAACTGGCAACAACGTTAAAACTGCAAATGACTTCATAAGCTTGACTTTAGACTTTCGTGAATGGACTTGTTCTTTGAAAAAAGTTGAATCAGCGCAAATAAATACTTGACCAGAAGGCCGAAATCGTGGGCTATGGACTACAAGGGATACGGCCATATCCCCAAAGCCCTGTTTGATGCTATCACATTTCTGGCTTAAGCTCTCCCAAAACGTTCTGTTCCAACGTTCCTGGAACTTCTCTTTGGGGCAATGCTGACTCAGACCGGATTTGTGACCGATGCCGTCTTGGCAGTCGATACCGTCCGGCACTGGAACAGCTACTACAAGTGGCTCCACTTTGGTAAGTGGTCATGGGTTGCCTTGGGGTGACAGACAGGGGGCCTAGCCCTGCAGATGTTCTCCCGGCGACGCTGGTTTCTCATGTTTGACGATACCATTGTGTTCCGTTCGTTGGACCATGGCCTGCAGGTGATCGGCCAGGTGCGCAGGGACACGGCGCTATTTCATCAGCCTGAACGTACCGGTAAGCGAGGACGCCCAAGAATGCCGACGCAAAAAAAACCGAAGCTCAGAAAGAGCGCAACACGTTCAAGCATAAAAACGAGGAATTCGACCAGCAGCGCGCCACACTCTTGAAGAAAGCATCAGACGAGGCACAGATCGAACGTGAACGGCTCCTCGACGAAGCGCGGATGGCGGCCGACGCCTTTAGCGCCAAGAGACAGGAAACGCTCAGAAACGACGCCCATAATTTAAATCAGGCCATCAGCCGCCGGACCACTCGGAGCGTTCCTGCCTGAGCCGGACGCCAAGTCTGAGCCCGATCCCAAGGCGGCAGCACAGGAAAAGTCATGAGCAACTACACCTTGAATATGCGCCGCATGATCAACAGCGCGGTATTGCTATGTGCTGTGTACAGCGTGCTGACCTCGAGCGTTGTGGCACAGGAACCAATCGGCAAATCCGGGGAAATGCAAAAACCGACAGCCTCCGCCAAAGAAGAGCTATTTCCGGCGCCCGCGAAAGTCGATGTAAACCCTGTCGCGCGTGATGGAGAGATTTCCAAGCGCCTCCAGAGTGTCCTGGATGCCACCAACTGGTTTACCGACCCACAAGTTCAGGTCGAGAAAGGAGTCGTCTTTCTTAAGGGCCAGGCGTCGTCCGAAGAGCTCAAGAAATGGGCCGGTGATTTGGCGCGCAATACCCAGGACGTCGCCGCCGTGGTCAACCGGATGGAAATAATGGAGTCCCCGGTATGGGATTTCCGCCCGGCGTCGAGCGGACTGTTGACATTATGGCGCGACTTCATCCGCTCGCTTCCCTTTATGTTGTTTGGGCTGATGATCCTGGCTTTGTCGATGGGCGCCGGCATGCTAGTGGCAAAAGGAGCTCGACCGTTCCTTCGCCGACGGATTCAGACAAAACTCCTTCAAAATGTGATCGCTCGTGCGGCGGGTGGGTTCGTCTTCCTCTGCGGCGCCTATATTATTCTGAGAGTCTTCGGCCTGACGCAACTGGCATTGACGGTCGTCGGCGGCACCGGTCTGATCGGTCTGCTCGTTGGTATCGCATTCCGGGAAATTACCGAGAACTTCCTGGCCAGCATCTTCCTCAGCATGCAGCGGCCGTTCGAAACCGGTGACCTGGTCGAGGTGTCCGGCGAGACCGGGTACGTGCAGCAGTTGAACATGCGAGCGACGATCTTGATGACCCTCGATGGGACCGTCGTGCAAATCCCAAACGCCCTTGTTTACAAGAGCAACCTCCGCAACTTCACAACCACCTCCAACCGGCGGGAGGATTTTGTCATCGGAATCGGCTACGACGATGTGAT
>Ga0351900_1069_pt2 | contig 10181 bp, 9 predicted proteins | sample BONcelHT113001D3_FD_205827 | JGI IMG/M metagenome (GOLD analysis project Ga0351900, IMG submission 205827) | Enriched cells from coal bed in the Powder River Basin, Montana, United States - BONCAT cells T11 rep1 HSBNCT.T11.300.1.D3 ...
GGCCCCCGCCCCCCGCGCCCCCCCCGCCCCCCCCCCGCCACCCCCCCGCCCCCGGCCCCGCCCCCCCGGGCCGCGGAGTTCCCCATCGACATCTCGGTGTCTCCGCTCAGGCTGTTGGAGAGATGGCACACGGTCGGCATCATTCGCGACATAACCGGCCGCAAGGAGTTCGAGGAGACGCTCCGCGAAGCCCGCGACAGGCTCGACGCCGTCGTACAGGCATCTCCGGTCCCCATCGTGAGCCTCGACGTAGAGGAGCGGGTGCGTATTTGGAATCCGGCTGCGGAGAAGGTCTTCGGATGGAGCAAAGACGAAGTGTTGGGGCGACCGATACCCTGGGTTCCGGAAAACAAGAAGACCGAATCGGAGCAGCTACGCCAAGCCTGGGTGGCCGGGAACTCGAACATGCACGTGGAGCTACAGCGCCTCACCAAAGACGGCAGCCTCCTCGATATCAGCATCTCTTCTTCCCCCTTGCGGAACGACGAGGGTCAGGTTATCGGGGAGATGGGAGTGCTGCTCGACGTAACCGAGCGCAAGAGGATCGAGCGCGAATTGCTGGCCGCCAGAAGGCGGCTCCAGGCGACCAACCGGGAACTGATCCGCTCAGCGGACCAGGCGAATCGGCTGGCACTTGAAGCTCAATCGGCAACCGCCGCCAAGAGCGAATTCCTCGCGAATATGAGCCACGAGATACGCACGCCCATGAACGGGGTCATCGGCATGGCCGCACTCCTGCTCGGCACATCGTTGAGCGCCGAGCAGCGTGACTACGCAGAGATCATCCGCGCGAGCGCCGGTTCGTTGCTCACCATCGTCAACGACATCCTCGACTTCTCAAAGATCGAAGCAGGCCACCTGGAGCTGGAGCACATTCCCTTCGACTTGCGCACCACGCTGGAAGACTTGATCGACACCCTGGCTCTGCTCAGCCACGAGAAGGGGCTCGAGCTCACCGGCCTTGTAGAGTCGGACGTCTCGGCCTTTCTCGAAGGCGACCCGGGCCGTTTGCGCCAGGTGCTCACCAACCTGCTCGGGAACGCCATCAAGTTCACGGAAAAGGGTGAAGTTGGGCTCCGCGTCAGTGTCGATTCCGAAAGCGCCGACTCCACCGTGCTCCGCTTCACGGTGTCCGACACCGGCATCGGCATACCGCCGGAGGCGAAGGCAACGCTCTTCGAGCCGTTCATGCAGGCAGACTCCTCCACCACCAGGCGTTTCGGCGGTACCGGGCTGGGCCTCTCCATCTCAGCTCGGCTGGCAGAAGCCATGGGCGGCGCGATCGGCGTCGACAGCGAGGTGGGCAAAGGTTCCCGGTTCTGGTTCACCGCTACCTTCGCCAAGAGGAGGTGGCTGCCCGCCGATGCCATCGAGTCTCCCGTCGACATATCCGGCGCGCGCATCCTGGCCGTGGATGACAACGCCACCAATCGCAGTGTGCTCGCGGCCATGCTCGAGTCCTGGCACTGCCGGCACGAGGAGGTACCCGACTCTGCAACCGCACTCGAGCGGCTCCACGAAGCCGTCGTCGCAGACGATCCCTACGCCATTCTCATCTGCGACATGCTAATGCCCGACATCGACGGCGAGAGCCTCGCCCGCATGGTCAAGAGCGATCCTGCCATACGCTCCACCGAGCTCGTAATGATGACATCCGCGGCTGCGCGCGGAGATGCGGCCCGTTTGAAGAGTGCCGGTTTCTCCGCGTACCTCACCAAACCGGTGAAGCAGTCTCAACTATTCGACTGCCTGATCACCCTTCTGGGACGCTCGCTGACAAGCGAGGCCACCGACGAAGACGGTCGGCTGCCCGAGACCGGCATGATCACCCGCCACAGTTTCGCCGAGGCAAACAAGCATCGTCTACGGATCCTTCTCGCCGAAGACAACGCCATCAACCGCAAGGTGGCGCTTGCCATCTTGGCGAAGCTCGGCTACAAAGCAGACACGGCAGAAGACGGTCTCCAGGCCGTACGGGCGTTGGAGGAACGTCCCTACGATCTGGTGCTGATGGACGTGCAGATGCCGGAGATGGACGGCTTCGAGGCCACCCGCGTCATCAGAGATCCGACGTCGAAAGTGCGGAACCACGCCGTTCCCGTCGTCGCCCTGACCGCCCACGCTATGGCAGGCGATCGCGAGCGCTGTCTGGCTGCGGGGATGGATGACTACCTTCAGAAACCCATCGATCCGCACGAACTTGACCGCATTCTTGCGCGCTGGACGGCGGAAACCGAGGACTCCACGCCCGTCATCAATGACGTCCAGCCGATGGCGGTCGACCCCGAAGTCTCCGGTGATGCCTCCTTGGCGGTGTTCGATCCGGACGTGCTCCGCGGCCTCCTCGGTGATGAGGACGCAGTGCGCGAGATCGTCGCCGAGTTTCTTGCGGACTGGCCGGCGCGGCTTCACGCCATCGAAGGAGCCTTCGCTCATGGCGATGCGGTCGAGCTGCGCAGGGAGGCACATACTCTGAAGGGTTCTTCGGCAACTATCGGAGCGGCCAACGTACGTGAGCAGGCGATCGCGCTCGAGCAGGCCGCAGAAGCGGGGGCCACGAACGACGCGCGTGGACTCATCGATGCACTCGACCGTTCATGTGCGGAGCTCGAGGTTGCGCTCAAAGCGTTCAACACCGGTAACGGCGCGGCCGAGACCATGCCGAGGAGTGAGAACCTATGAAGGTGCTTGTCGCCGACGACGACCCCACGTCGCGTCTGCTCCTGACCCGCGTTCTATCCAAATGGGGCTACCAACCGGTGCCAACCAAGGATGGGGCCGAAGCGCTCGCGGTGTTTCTCGCGGGCAACGCGCCCTCTCTCGCCATAATCGATTGGATGATGCCCAAACTCGACGGAACCGAGGTCTGTCGCCGAGTGCGCGAGATCGATGTCCCCCTGCCACCCTACATGATCCTGTTGACCGCCCGGGGTGGAAAAGAAGACATTGTCACCGGCCTCAACGCGGGCGCCAACGACTACGTCTGCAAACCGTTCGACGCGGAAGAACTGCGGGCACGGCTCGAGGTCGGCCGCAGGTATGTGGAGATGAACGAGAAGCTCCTGGCGGCCAACAGGGCCCTCGAGATCCAGGCGATCACCGACTTCCTCACCGGCACCCTCAATCGAGGCGCAGTGATGCGCCGCTTGAAAGAGGAGATGGTGCGATCGGAGCGGGAGGGCACTCCCTTGAGTGTGGCCATACTCGACATTGACCACTTCAAGCACGTGAACGACACCTACGGACACCTGGCGGGCGACGAGGCGCTCCGAGCCATCGTCCGCCGGATCCAGACAGTCCTCCGCCCCTACGACATACTCGGCCGCTTCGGAGGAGAGGAGTTCCTGCTGGTGTTTCCCGCAGCTTCGACGACAGACGCCCGCGCCGTCTGCGAGCGTGTTCGTGCCTCTCTGGAGACCCTCGATATCAGGTACCAAGAACACGAGTTCCGCATAACCGTGAGCCTGGGGGTGGCATCCTTCACCCCCGGTCTCGTCCTCGACGTGCTCCTCGGCCTCGCGGACGCTTCCTTGTACCGGGCCAAAGAGAAAGGACGCAACCGGGTGGAGATCACTACGCCCGAGTGACCCAAACCACCAGAGGATGAGACCGGGGGGTTTCGGCGCTGGGGGGACCGGGAACCACCGACCGACTGGCTCGCTCATCCTGGAGGACATGCATGCCCATTGCGCAGTTGCTCATCGGTCTTCTGCAGCTCCTCTTCGGGCGCCGACTCTTCTGGCTATTCGTCGGCGTTGGTGGCTTCATCTTGGGGTGGTTTCTCGTCCCCACTCTCTTTCCCGGATGGTCCAATTGGGCTCAGCTGCTCGCAAGCGTTGCGGTGGGCTTCATCTTCGCCCTCCTGGCCATGGCGCTCCAAAGGGTTATGGCGGCAATTGCGGGCTTCATCGTCCTTGGGGTGGTGGCGGTGGCCCTCGTGCAAGCCCTGGGGCTAACGGACGGCGCAGGCGCCGTGTATTGGATCGCCTTCCTCCTTGGAGGCGTCGTGGGAGCCGTCTTCGTTCTGGCCACATTCGACTGGGCCCTGATCATTCTCTCCTCCCTCGGAGGTGCAGCCCTCATGTCTGGCGCCATCGCTCAGTGGACAGGGCTGGAGCAGAGGTGGGCCTCTTTGCTCATACTGCTCGGCCTCGCGGTGCTGGGCATCGCATTTCAGGCAAGGGCTCTCCGCCGGAAGAGGTAGGCGGTAGGCGCGCGCGACGTCAAGGCGGAGAATTGGGCGGGGGCGGCGCGCCGATCAGGCCCGCCGCCCCCCGAGTCTTTCCTGCCGGGCCTCTCTACCCGCTTATGCGGCCGGTGCCTCCTCGTTCATGCCCCGCACGGCAGCCAGCAGCCTGTCCACCGTCTCCTTGGCGTCGCCCGGGAGCATTATGGTGTGGTCGCGCTCGTAGAGAGTGTTGTCCACCCCGGAGTAGCCCGGCTTCTCGTCGAAGTTGCAGACCACTGCCTGCTTGGCCTGGTCGGCCCGCAGGATGGGCATGCCGGAGATGGGGCAGTCTTCCTGTTCCAGGGCGGCGGGGTTCACCACGTCACAGGCTCCCACCACCAGCGCCACGTCGGTGGCAGGGAACTCCGGATTGATGCGGTCGATCTCAATCAGCTGGTCGTAGGGCACGTTGGCTTCGGCCAAGAGCACGTGCATGTGCCCGGGCATGCGGCCGGCCACCGGGTGCACGGCGAACTTGACCTCCTTGCCCAGCCTCTGAAGCTCCTTGGCCAGCTCCACCACCTGGAACTGAGCCTGGGCCTGAGCCATGCCGTAGCCGGGGATGATGACCACCCGTTCGGCAGCGACAAGGGCGGCGGCGGAGCGGACGCAGGGGTCGGCCGACTCCGCTTCCGGTAAGAGCTCCAGGGGAGGCTCGGCGGTTGCGGCTGCGGCTCCGGCCGCCGCGGTCACGACGGCCTTGCGACTCTTCGAACGAAAACCGCTTCCCAAAATCACATTCGAAACCGAGCGATTCATCGCCCGGCACATGACCAGCGTGAGCACCGAACCGGACGCGGCCACCGTGGCTCCGCAGGCCACCAGCAACGTGCTGCCGAGAATCACTCCGCAGAAGGCGGCGGCGAAACCGGCGGTGGCGTTCAGCACCGAGATGAGCACCGGCATGTCGGCACCGCCGATCCTCACCGCGAGCATGATACCGGCCACGAGAGCGAACACCGAAGCGACCGAGAGCGCCAGAATCACAGCTCCGCCCGAAGCCAGACCGGCCCACACGCACGCAGCGGCCGACAGGGCGAGAAGAGTCATGAGGTAAGCCGTGTGCCCGCGTACCTGCTTAGGTCTTCCGTCGAGGACACCCGAGAGCTTGCCGGCGGCGACCAGACTACCGGTGAGCGTAGCGCCCCCTATGACGAGGCCGAGAAGCCCGGCTGTCTCCTGCACGGCAGGGATACCGAGGGCGCTGCCTCTCCAGACTTCAAGAAAGGCCACCAAGAGAGCGGCAAGACCGCCGGCTCCGTGCTGGAACGCCACCATGGCAGGGATCTGCGTCATGCTGATGCGCAGTGCGATCGCAAGGCCGATGACTCCCCCGACGAACAGGACTGCAACGATCGCTCCGATGTAACCGAGATCGTTCCGCACGAACACGACCACGATGGCCAACGTGAGGGCGAAGGCCGCCACAAGATTGCCCGAACGGGCCGTCTTGGGTGATAGGAAGAGGGATATCCCTCCCACCAGTACCAGGATGATCGCAACATCGAACAGGATGCTCGACGAGTCGCCCATGACGCCTTCCTAACTCTTTTTGAAGAACCGGAGCATGCGCTCGGTGATGGCGAAACCCCCGATCAAATTGAACGCCGCCAGCACGACCGCGCACAGCCCGAGAGCCACCTGCACGCCCGTAGGACGATGGGAGAACAGGAGGAGAGCTCCAAGGATGGTGACCGCCGAGATGGCGTTGGTCATTGACATGAGAGGGGTGTGCAGCATCTGGGGGATCCGAGAGATGAGCAGATAGCCGACCACCACGGCAACCACGAAGACACCGAGAAGCACGATAATCTCGACCAAGACAGCCTCCTTCGGAGAGTACGCCCGCCGGCCGGACCGGGGTCCGGCCGGCGGGCGTACTCACTAGACCAGACTCAGGGCCTTACGAGTGCCGGAGTGGACGATCTCACCCTCGCGAACAACGAGCGCGGCCTGTACCACTTCGTCGTCCCACCGGATATGCCCACCCGCCTCACCGAACAGGTTCTTGACAAACGCCAGCATGTTGGCCGAGTACATGCGCGTCGCGTCCACCGCCATGGCTCCGGGGATATTCTGGGTTCCGACAATTGTGACGTCAGCCACCACAGCCACCTTGCCAGGTACGGTGCAGGCACAGTTGCCCCCCTGGTCGATGGACACGTCCACGATCACCGACCCCGGTTTCATCGAGGCGACCATCTCTTCGGTAACCAGAATGGAGGCGGTCTCCCCTGGGACGAGGGCACTCAAGACCAATACATCCGCGTCAGCAACAAGCGGAGCGAGGGCCTCCCTCTCTTTTTCCACCCATTCGTCGGGCAGACTCCTCGCGTATCCGCCATCGCCGATCGCCACTTCCGGTGGCACCTCGAAACCGGCCACGGTCGCGCCCAGGCTCTTGCTTTCCTCCCGAGCCGCTTCCCGGATGTCGACGGCGCCGACCATCCCGCCCATCCTTCGAGCGGTCGCCACAGACTGAAGGCCGACAACACCACACCCCACTACTAGGAACTGGGCAGGCTTGTTCACCCCGATTGCAGTGCCGATCATGGGGACGAAGCGGGGAAGATGCTCAGCAGCCAGGAGCACGGCTCGGTAGCCGGTGACGGTGCTCATGGAGGTAAGAGCATCCATCTGCTGGGCACGGGAGATGCGGGGAATGCAGTCCATGCTGAAGGAAGTGATGCCCCGCGCGGCCAGAGTCTTGACCATATCCCAGTTGGAGGGAGCGGCCGGATGGAGAAAGGTCACCAGCATGGAGCCGGGGCGAAGCAGATCGGCCTCGTGGGCCTCGAGCGCCTGGTTGAACGCAGGCTGCTTGACTTTCAGGATCATGTCGGCTTGGTCGAACACGGCTATCGCGTCGACTGCGATGGCGGCCCCGGCGCTCCGGTAGTCGTCATCCGAGAAGAATACGCCCCGGCCGGCGCCGGTCTCAACCAGCACCTCGAAACCGGACGCGACCAGGTCACGCACCGTGTCCGGCGTCGCGGCCACCCTCTTCTCTTCAGCCAGTATCTCTTTGGGGATTCCGAGAAGCATCGTTCCTCCTTAGGACATCGCGACAGGGATCGACAGAGTCTGATCCAGCGCTCTCTGCAGGACGGGGGCCTGCGGCGTGTGAGCAAGGTGACGGACACTCTCAACGACCCGATCGATCTCAAAGGTGGAATCAGAGTCGGCTTCCCAGCGGGAGATGAGGCTCGCAAGTGCTTCGGCTGCAGTCACCCGCGTCGTGAGAGGCGCCTCTTGGTCCACCAGTACGTTCAGGGCATCGGCTATCAGCAGGTCGGAGGCGCGCCTCACCTCGAGCGTGCATTCAAGGGCGGCCTGCTGGATCCTTCGATTGTCGCGGCAGCGGATCACCCGGGCCAAGCCGGACTGGTGCTCATCAAGGAGCCCTTCGCCACGAAGCATCTCCATGGTCTCCAGCACCTTGCCCCACTCACTCAGATTCCCAAAGACGTCGGCGGGCATCTTTCTCAACCTCCATGTGTCGACAACACCTCTTCCAGGGTGCAGACACATGATGTCGCCCCTCAGCGCGTGACGCTATCGGGGGAAAGCGGGTCCGAAGGCCGTCGGGGCTGAGACACCCCTAAGGGAAACCCTTACCAAGCACGTCCGCCCAACGGAATGCCACTCTGTGCCAGCGGCCGGGACGGTTCAGAAGTCCAGGTGCGTTAGCCCCGCTTTGACGGCGTACTTCGTGAGCCCGGCGATGGTCCTTATGCCGAGCTTCTCCATTATGTGGCGGCGGTGCGTCTCGACTGTCTTGGCGCTGATATGCAGGCGCTCCCCCACCTCGCGCCCGCTGTAGCCCTCGGCGAGCAGCTGCAGCACCTCCCGCTCGCGGATGGTGAGGACGGCAAGCGGATCATCGGCATCGCCACCCCCTTGGCGGACCATGTCGGCCACCACCCCGCCGATCTCGGGACTCAGGAACACCCGGCCGGCACCGACAACACGGATGGCGTCCACCACCTCGTCGAAAGCGCAGTCCTTGAGCAGGTACCCGCTCACTCCGAGCGCGAGCATCTCCCGGACGTAGCGGCTGTCGGAATGCATGGTGAGTACGACGATCTTGGTAGAAGGTTGAGCGGCCATCACCCGCCTCGCCACTTCGATGCCGTTCAACTTGGGCATCGCGATGTCCAACAACAACACATCGGGCTTGACGTCGCGGGTCATCCGCAGCGCCGCGAGGCCGTCCTCGGCCTCGCCGACCACCTCGAGATCAGGCTCTTGCTCGAGCAGGCCCTTGAGCCCCTCCCGTAGGATCCGGTGGTCGTCGGCCAGCAGCACTCTGATCACAGCACACTCCTCCCTGCCATTAGCCTACCGTCCTGGGAATGGACAGGGTCACCGCGGTACCCCGTCCCGGAGCCGATTCGAGCTCGAAACGGCCCCCGAGCCAGGACACACGCTCGCGGATGTTGAACAGCCCGAATCCCCCATCCCCGGTGGTGCGGTATGCCTCCTGCGGCTCGGCAATGCCCACGCCGTCGTCTGTAACCTTCAGCCGAACCTCCTCCCCCGAGGTGGTGAGCTCGATCCGGACCAGCCGGGCCGACGCGTACTTGGCCACGTTGGCAAGTAGCTCCCCAGAGGCCTGAAACAGGGTGACGCGCAGTTCTTCACTCAGGCCGTCGGTCTCCCCCGACACGTCCACCTCCGCAACGAAGCCGTACTCCCGTTCGGACTTCTCCCCCAGCCATTCGAGCGCCGGACCGAGGCCCAGTTCGTACAATATGGGGGGACACAGCTCAAACGTGAGACTGCGAGTCTCGGTGATCACCTGCCCGAGCAGGGACTGGACCTCTGCAAGCGCCTCGGCCGTGCCGGTCTGCGGCGGTGTGGCCGCCCGCAGCTGGGACAGCCGCAGGTTGACAAGCGCCAACGACTGTCCGATGCGATCGTGCAGGCTCTCGGCGAGTGAACGGCGCTCCCTCTGTTCGCTCATGGAGAGCTCCGAGGCGAGTTGCCGCAGGTCGTGCTGATAGAGGGCGAGTTGTTGCCGCGCCTTCTCCCGCTCCACGAACGCGCCAAGACGCAGACAGATGGTGTTCAGCAGGCTACGCTCCTCCACCAAGAACGGCCCTTCGTCCTGCTCGGGCCTCTCCTCCAGGTAGCAGACGGTGAGCGTCCCCTCCACTCTCCCCAGCAGCACGATGGGCGCCTGCTGGCACCGTTCGCTCTCGCAAAAACCCGCGGTCTCGAAGCGGCGCCCTTCGACCTCCAGCCGGGCGACGGTGACTTCGGGATACTGCCAGGCTGTCGGTATCAACTCCACCACCGCCTGCAGCGTTGCGCCGAGATCGCCGGTGCTCTTCTCGAACAATCGAGATATGCCGTAGAGACAGTTCAGCTCCTTTACACGCTCGCCAAGCAGCCAGGATTCAGAGTTCGTGATCGCCGTGTTCCCCGGCTCGTTGGAGGTGCCCACTTCTTCCATGTGTCGGCCTCGCTCTCGTGCAGCGCCACCGGGTAGGACATGACCCCGGCTATTGGCTATCATGGCACGAAAGCCGGGCATCGTGAAGCAAAGACGCCGGTGACCGCTCGGCCTGCGACATGACGGCCGCTGATGGCCCCAGGGCAAGTGTGTCCGTAATAGGAGAAAGATGCGAGACAGGGCTGCTCACACGGAGAACCCGGGCCGGAACGCAAGGCCTGCCGGCACGGCTGAACATGTACGTACAGACAACGCACCCGTTAAGGCCCGCGTCTATGACCGGGACCACCGGGCGGTCCTCACCCTCGACGCCGGCGGCACCAAGCTCTCCTTCGCCGCGGTCCGCGCCCAGAGGATCGTGGGCGATCCCCTCGTGCTGCCAGCCGCCGCAGCCGGCCTTGACGAATTCCTCGATAGACTGATGGACGGCTTCACGATGATAGCCGACCGACTGGACGCTCCTGCTGCCGCCATCAGCTTCAGCTTTCCTGGCCC
>Ga0351900_1028_pt1 | contig 10151 bp, 9 predicted proteins | sample BONcelHT113001D3_FD_205827 | JGI IMG/M metagenome (GOLD analysis project Ga0351900, IMG submission 205827) | Enriched cells from coal bed in the Powder River Basin, Montana, United States - BONCAT cells T11 rep1 HSBNCT.T11.300.1.D3 ...
CCTCCCCGCTGGTGGCTGGAGTGGCGGCGCTCATGCTGTCCGTGAACCCGGCGCTCACGCCCACGGACGTGGAGCGGATGCTTCGTCAGTCGGCCGACGACCTCGGGCCCGTCGGTTTCGATCAGCAGTTCGGCTACGGGCTTCTGAACGCCGATGCGGCGGTGGCCCTAGCCGAAGCCACAGCGCCCTCCACCACCACGACCACGATGTCGCCGCCTACCAGCGCTACGACCACTACAATGCCGACAACCACTACGACGACGGTGCCCTCGACAACTACCACGACCGCCACCACGCTCCCGCCCACCACGACCACCACTGTTCCTCAGCGTACCTTCTTGGATGTGACTGATGGCAGCCTCTACAGCGTGGCTATCCTGGGGCTGGCTCGGGAAGGCGTGGTCGAGGGGTACACCGATGGCACCTTCCGCCCCTCGGAGCCTCTGTGGCGGGCTCAGTTCGCGAAGATGGTATGTGGTCTGATGGATCTTCCGGTGCACGAGGGCCTCATACCGCCGTTCGACGACCTTGGAGATGACGTTGTCGGGAGCCTCTACCCCCACCAGTACGTGGCGGCAGCGGCCCTGGCCGGCATCACCTTCGGCACGGCGCCGGGCAGGTTCTCACCCTATGGCGAGCTCTCGCGGGCCCAGGCGGTCACGATGATCGTGCGGGGAGCTTCGGGGCTTCTGACAGTTCCGCCGCCCGATTATGAGGGATCGCTCCGCCAATTCGACTCTGTCCACGGTCCCAACATGCGCCTCGCTGAGTACAACGGTTTGTTGGTCGGGGTGGAGGGCTTCGGTCCCACGTGGGATCCTTGGCAGAGCACCGACCGAGGCGAAGTCGCCCAGATGATGTGGCAGTATTGGCTGCTCCGTCTGTAGGGAACGGCCTCCACGTATGAAGCTGCTCGAGCATCAGGCCAAGACGCTGTTCTCTTGCTATGGGATACCGGTACCTCGAGGCCGGGTGTGCGGTACGGCCGACCAAGTGCGGACGGCGATCGATGCGGTGGGGCCTGAGGTAGTGCTGAAGGCGCAGGTTCCCGCCGGGAGGCGGGGCAAGGAGGGCGGCATCTGGCTGGGCAGCGATCGGGAGGATGCGCTAGGGGTGGCCGCCCGACTTCTTGCCACTGAGGTTCGCGGCTACCCGGTCAGGGAACTCTTGGTCGAAGAGAAGGTTCCCGTGGAGAGGGAGCTGTATCTGAGCGTGCTCACCGACACCTCAGGCAGCAGGAACTGTCCCATGATCATGCTTGGTTCTCGGGGAGGCATGGACATAGAGGAGCTTGCTTCGACCGACCCGGGGTCTCTTCACATGGTTCATGTCGACCCCTGCTACGGTCTGCTGCCTTATCAGGCTCGGTATCTAGCTCGTGCATCGAGTCTCTCGCCCAAGCTTCAGGCGCAACTCGTGAAGATAATGGGGGCGCTCTACCGCGCGTACTTTGAGAAGGACGCGGAGCTCGTGGAGATCAATCCACTGGTGTTGAAGGCGTCGGAGACCTCTCCGGCGCTCATGGCGCTAGATGCCAAGGTGACCATCGACAACGCGGCCGTCTTTCGTCACCCCGATCTTGAAGGTGCAAAGATCGACTCGGTCGAGACTCGGGCTGCAGCGGTCGGCCTGAGCTACGTCGAGCTCGACGGCAACATCGGCCTCATCAGCAACGGAGCCGGGCTTACCATGGCCACCATGGATCACCTGGCGCTGCTTGGGGGCTCGCCCGCCAACTTCCTCGACACCGGCGAGCGCATCCTGCGAGGCGGCATTCCCGATGCGTTCGGCATTCTTCTTGCGAACCCGCGGGTGAACGTCATTCTCATCAACATCTTCGGCGGCGGAGTGCGTTGCGACGTGATCGCCGAGAAGATCATCGAGGCGGCGGCGGATCTTCCCGATCCGCATCCTCCCATAGTGGTGTCGCTGAACGGTCGCAACGACCAAGTGGGGCGGCGCATGCTGGCCGAAGCCGCACTTCGCGGGGTGGAGGTGCATCCCACCATCGACCAAGCAATCGCGGCGGCTGCGGCTCTCGGAACAGAGCCATGAGCATCATGATCGACCAGCGCACCCGGGTCGTGGTGCAGGGCATCACCGGCAGATTCGGCTCGTATCACTCCCAGCGCATGCGCGAGTACGGTACCCAGGTCGTAGCCGGGGTGACTCCAGGCAAGGGTGGGGAGGAGGTAGGTGGCATCCCGGTGTTCGATTCGTTGGGAGAGGCCAAGGAGGCGACCGGCGCCGAGGTCGTGGCCGTGCTGGTACCGGGGCCGTTCGTCAAGGATGCAGCTTTCGAAGCCATCGACGCCGGCATCGATCTCATCGTGTGCTTGGTGGAAGGCGTGCCTGTGCAGGACACCATGATGATCGCCCGCCGCCTGCGGGAGAGTCACACGCGAATGATCGGGCCGAATAGCCCCGGGCTCGTGTCGCCGGGGCGGTCGCTTGTCGGTTTCATGCCGGGCCACGTATACCTGCCTGGCCCGGTGGGCATCGTATCCCGCAGTGGCACGTTCTCCTACCAGGTGGCCCAGGCGCTGACGCAACGAGGCGTGGGTCAGAGTACGTGCCTGGGCATCGGCGGGGACCCCATCTCGGGTATGTCGTTCGGTGAGGTACTCGATTTGTTCGAGGACGACCCAGGCACTGAGGTGATCGTGCTCATCGGGGAGATCGGGCGGACCGCTGAAGAGGAAGCGGCGGAACACATCCGCGCTCACATTAGGAAGCCCGTGTTCTCCATGATACTCGGGGCCACGGCTCCGCCGGGCAAGCAGATGGGCCACGCCGGCGCCATCATCACTGCGGGGAAGGGCACGTATGCCAGCAAGGCGGAGGCTTTGCACAGCGCTGGCGTTCCCGTCGCCCGTACGGCCTCGGAGCTTGCCGGCATGGTGGCGGAGTGGTGCGCGGCCGGGCGACGAGCGTAGCAAAGGGCCTTCTTGCAGGAACCTCCTCAGTTCAGAGCTACCCGGTGGCCGTTGTCCTCGAGTGAGGCTTCGGCCATCGGCGATAGACCGGAGACGGCCGGAGCGCGGAGGTGATCGTCGGCATCGAGGGCGGCTACCAAGGCGTCGATGACGTCGGGGTCGAACTGGGTGCCCGCACAGCGCCAGAGCTCCGGCAGGGCCTCCCGGTGGGTACGTCCGGAGCGATACGGCCGGTTGGAGCGGATTGCATGATATGCGTCGGCGGCCGCGATGATGCGGGCGCCGAGAGGAATGTCAGTGCCCTGCAGGTGGGCCGGATAACCGCTTCCGTCATACCGTTCTTGGTGGTACAGCACGAGAGGGATCACGTCGTGCAGCTCGGGAGCCTGTTCGATTATCGCCTTACCGAGCACCGGATGCTGACGGATGCTCTCCCATTCTCCCGGGGTGAGGCTGCCTTCCTTGGAAAGGATTGAGTCTGGGACGCCGATCTTGCCGACATCGTGCAGCAGGGCTCCTACTCTGATGCGGTTCACCTCGGGTTTGGGCAGACCGAGGCGGGCGGCCACCGCCGCCGCGATCTCCGACACGGAGTGGGAGTGGCTGTGTGTGTAACGGTCACGAATGTCCACTGCCGCGGCCAGGCTGCGGACCACGGTGGTGGGGCTGGGAGCGCCGCCATCTGTTGACGCGGCGCTCATGCGCGGAAGCTCGTTGTAGAGCTGTACCTGGTTACCTCCCAAGGACTTGGCCGCCAAGAGGGCGCGCTTGGCGGCTTCCACCAACATGGGCGCGTCGCTTCCATCTGCCGGGTAGACCGACACTCCAAGGCTGGCTGTAAGACGGAGTTCGTGTGCCTCCCCCGCATCGAAGGTCCACGCGGCTACGGTCTTTCGTATCCTCTCGGCGATCTCGGCCGCGCTGCGCTCGAGCGTGTGCGGAAGGACGACCGCAAACTGGTCGCCGGCGAAACGGGCGCAAAGATCAATCTCGCGCACGAGGGCGGCGATGCGGGAGGCGAGTTCACCGAGCGCGCGGTCGCCGATCTTGTGGCCGTGGCGGTTGTTGATGTGCCGGAACTGGTCAAGGTCGACGATGATGAGAGCGAAGGAGTCACCGAATCGATACGCCCGGTCGCACTCGTGGACGAGCCTGTCCTGAAACGCCCGGTGGGTGGCAGTGTGCGTGAGGGGGTCGATCATACCGGCGCCAAGCGAGTCGCTGGACCGAACTCCCGGAAGAGGCCGCAGCATGTACGCTCCGCTTACCGACAGCAGTGCGACCGCGACCAGGACGGCGTCCACCTGCGACAGCCAGCCCGGAGGGAAGCGCCCGCCTGTGGCGACTGCCAGCGTATTCGCGATGACGAGTAGGGCCGCGACGGTCGTCAGCACCACGCCGCGCCCGCTCCTGGAGTCACTTCGCGCTCTCCAAGAGAGCCAAGCCAACGTCGCGAATGCCGCGAGGGCCGTCGCCAGTAGCCCGCACCCCGTATACGTGCCGAGCACCGGCCGCGCTCTCCTTTCTCTCTTTCTCCTGGTCATGCCGTTTCGACGGGCCGGGACTGTTCTCCTGCCTGGTCGGTCGTGGCGGCCACTCGCAGGGAAGGCTGAGGGGCCGCCTCTCGGCGGCCCCTCAGCGGACGTCATGCAGCGAATGCATCTGTGTGTGCCCGGGTCGAACCTGACGGTCGGCCCCGGGGAATCCTTGCTCCCCTATTCGAGGCTGATGGCGCCCTCGGGGCACTCGTCGGCTGCTTCGTCTGCGCAGCCGGACTCTTCGATCGTACTCGGGTCGGCGATCACGTGGCTGATGCCGTCATCGCCTACTTCGAACACATCGGGGCAAGTGTCTTCGCAGATCCCGCAACCTGTGCAAAGATCGGGATCGACTTTCGGAACAGGCATGCCTTTCCTCCTCCTGAGGGGTGGTTCTACAAGTATATAAGCAGAGCCCGGGGAGGTGCGCAAGAATAACCCGCCCCCGTGCCCGCAAGAGAGTTTAGCCGTCCTGAGGCGGGCGGCCAAGGCCCTATGTTATGCTTCTGCTCTTCAGGCATGGATATCGTCGAGCGAGTAAAGCACCTCTGTCGCCGTGAGCGACTATTTTCGTCCGAAGGCAGTGCTGTGGTCATGTGCTCAGGCGGACAGGATTCGCTTGCGCTTCTTCACCTGCTCGCCTCGGGTGGCCTCCGGGACGCAGGCCCGGCCGGGTTGGTAGCGCTGCATGTCAACCATCATCTGCGGGGCCCCGAGAGCGACGCCGATCAGCGTCTCGTGGAGGTCTTCTGCGGATCGTTTGGCGTGCCGCTCCGAGTGGAGCACCGACCGATCGAGAAGAGTTCGGGCAATGTCCAAGAAACGGCCCGCCTCGCCCGCACGGCGGCCGGTCTTGCGTTCGCGGCTGAAGCGGCGGCGCCGGCACTGGTTGTGGGCCACACTCTCGATGATCAGGCCGAAACCCTTCTCTATCGGGCCAGCCGCTACGGCGGGTTGCGCTCGCTGCGGGCTATGCGCCCCAGGGAGGGGCCTTGGGTCCGTCCTTTTCTGATCGTTCGCCGAAGCGAGACGGAGACCTACTGCCGAGAACGTGGCCTGGCATTTGCTGTGGACCGGGGTAACCTGTATCCCGGTTACGCCCGGACTGGGATCCGTGCCCGTCTTCTGCCGTTGCTCGAAGAGCTTCTTCCTGGCGCCGCGGAGGCGCTTGCGCGCACCGCGGAGGTGTCCTCAGAGGCGTTGGCGATAGTGGACGACGCGGTGACGCGGGCAAAGAACGACGTGCAGGCGGGCGGTGTGCTCTCGGCCCGCAGGCTGCGAGCGCTTCCACCGCCGCTCAGGCGGGCCGTTCTGCATCGGCTGCTCGAGGATGGTGTGGGGATGGGGGTCCCGCGCCTCCTGGTGCTCGATGTGGAGGCGCTGTTGTCGACGCCAGGCTCCGGCCGCTTGGACGTGGGCGCCGGGCTCATGATCGTCAAGGAGTATGATGACGTGGTGTTCTCGGGAGAGTCTTTCGCCGCGATTAGGACGGCGCAGCTTGCGACCGGCGCCCTGCCGATCGCGGCGGGAGTGCCCGAATCTGTCCCCGCGGGCGCCTCGGCCCGGGGCGCGGTAGCGGTTCCGGACGCCGCGTCTGCGGTTACGGACGACGCGTCGGTCCCGGTTGCCACCGCCGTCCTCCCCGTTCCCGGTTTCGCAATGTTCCTGGACCTCCGCGTGCGGGCTGAGCTCGTACCGGGCTTTGCCGCACACGATCCTCGGGCGGAAGCCTATCTGGATGCCGATCGCATCGGTTCCGTGCTTACCGTGCGCAGCGTCTGCCCTGGGGACCGCATGCGGCCCCTGGGGACGAAAGGATCTCGTCTGCTGCAGGATATCCTGGTCGATCGGGGGGTGCCGGCAGCGAGGCGCAGCCGGGTGCCGGTCGTCCAATCCGGCGATACCGTAGTATGGCTCGGTGGCGTGGCCGTCTCCGAGTCGAGTAGAATAACCAGTGGTACCAGAAGATACGCACGTTTGAGTATCGAAGGGGCCGCCGAAAGCGACGGCCAAGTAGGGTCGTCGGCAGGGGAGCAGACTCATGAAGGTCTTGATCTCTGAGGAAGCGCTGCAGAAGCGCATCGATGAACTCGCGGAGGCGATATCCCGCGACTACAGGGACCGCAAGCCGGTGCTCGTATGTGTTCTCAAGGGCGCCGTGATGTTCGTGGCCGATCTGGTGCGGCGGCTCGACTTCGATCTGGAGATGGACTTCATGGCAGTGTCCAGCTACGGATCGTCCACCGATAGTTCCGGTGTCGTCCGCATTCTCAAGGATCTGGATATGGACATCAAAGGCCGTCACGTGCTCATCGTGGAAGACATCATCGACTCCGGTCTCACTCTCAGGTATCTGGTCAAGAACCTCAGCTCGCGGTCACCGGCCAGCCTCGAGATATGCACGCTTCTGGACAAGCCCAGCCGTCGGAAGGCCAAGCTTCCCTGTCGGTACACGGGGTACGAGATCGAGAATCTATTTGTCGTGGGTTACGGGCTCGACTGTGCGGAGAAGGGGCGCAACCTTCCCTTCATCGGAGTCCTTGACGACCCCGACGAGGTCTGCCTGCAGTACTAAGTCGCATGGGGGCTCCGGCTCTCTGGGCAGGGTCTTCCCCGTTTCGGCCGAGCGAACGCCGCCGGCAAGATCCCGACGAAGGGCCGTGTCCGGGCACTGTGGTAACATTTGGCATACTGTAGAGATGGCTTGCATTAGCCTCCGAAGGGTGGAGATTTCTTGGGCAGGTTCTTCAAGAGCGCGGCGTTTCCCATTCTCATAGTCATTCTGCTCGCCTTCTTCGTGCAGAACCTCTTTTACGGGGGCCAAGCGCGCAAGGAAATGACCTTCATGGAGTTCCAGAAGGCGGTACAGTCCCAGAATGTCGAGGTGCCGCTCACGGTCAAGACGAGAGACCTTTCGGTAGAGGGCAAGCTGAAGACCTCGGGCGAGAGTTTCTCGGTAGGCTTCACCGAGGGCTACGACATGCAGGCGTTCCTTCTGCAGAGCAACGCCGACTTCGTCACCGATGCGCAGAAGCAGTCGATCTGGCTCACGCTGCTCGGCACCTTTGCGCCCATGCTCCTCCTCGTCGTATTCTTTCTTTTCATCATGAATCAGATGCAGGGCGGCGGCAGCAAGGTCATGAGTTTCGGCAAGTCCCGGGCCAAGCGCCTCAGTATCGACGCTCCCAAGGTCACGTTCGCCGACGTGGCGGGCGCCGACGAGGCGGTGGAGGAGCTCGAGGAGATCAAAGACTTCCTCGAGAACCCCAAGAAGTTCCTGGCTTTGGGCGCACGCATACCCAAGGGCGTCCTCTTGTTCGGCCCTCCGGGTACGGGCAAGACCCTGCTGGCCCGTGCCGTTGCGGGCGAGGCGGGAGTGCCGTTCTTCAGCATATCCGGCTCCGACTTCGTAGAGATGTTCGTGGGCGTCGGTGCCAGCCGTGTTCGCGATCTGTTCGACCAGGCAAAGCAGAACCAGCCCTGCATCATCTTCATCGACGAGATCGACGCCGTCGGCCGGCATCGCGGTGCGGGTATGGGCGGGGGTCACGACGAACGCGAGCAGACGCTCAATCAGTTGCTTGTAGAGATGGACGGTTTTGAGGCCAACGAGAGCATCATCATCATGGCGGCCACCAACCGGCCCGACATCCTCGACCCCGCGCTTCTGCGCCCGGGGCGCTTCGACCGGCAGATCACCGTCGACCGTCCCGACCGTGACGGTCGCAAAGCTATTCTCGACGTGCACACGCGGGGCAAGCCGCTCGCCTCCGGAGTCGATCTGGGAGTGCTGGCCGGCCAGACCCCCGGCTTCACGGGCGCCGATCTGGCCAACCTGGTGAACGAGGCGGCGCTCCTTTCAGCCCGGCAGGGCAGCAGGCTTGTGGGCATGCCCGAGCTCGAGGAGTCCATCCTTCGCGTGATCGCGGGCCCGGAGAAGAAGTCGCGTATCCTGAGTGAAGAAGAGCGGCTCATCACCGCGTATCACGAGACCGGTCACGCGCTGGTGGCCCACTACCTGCCCCACTCCGACCCGGTGCACAAGATCTCCATCATCAGCCGGGGCCAGGCGCTCGGCTACACCATCACGCTTCCCACCGAAGACAAGTTCATGGTTAAGAAGAAGGAGATCATGGACAAGCTCGCGCACATGCTGGGTGGTCGGGTGGCCGAGGAGGTCCGCTTTGACGACATCACTACCGGCGCCGCCAACGACCTGCAGCGTGCGACCGAGACGGCCAGGCGCATGATCACGCAGTACGGCATGAGCGAGAACCTGGGTCCGCTCACCTTCGGCCACGATCCGGCCCAGCCCTTCGTTGGCCGGGAGTTCGGCGCCGGTCCGGAGTATTCGGAGGAGACTTCGCGCAAGATTGATGCCGAGATCCGTCGGGTCATCGACGAAGCCTACAACACGGCCCGTCGCGTTCTCGTGGAGCACCGGGCCGAGCTCGACATGCTGTCGCAGTTGCTGATCGAACGCGAGACCATCGATAAGCACGAGTTCGAGCGGTTGCTGGAAGGAACAGCCCCCGATGAGGTCTTCCGGGAGAGAGATGAGGAGAAGGCCAAGAAGGCGCGCGAGGCCGCACAGCCCGAGCGCAAGCGCCAGCCGCGTGAACAGGAGGGGCGGGAGCGCGTCATTCCGGGGCCGGCCGCAACACCGTCCGTGTCCTCGGCCAGCGACGTAGGCCGCGAAGGCTGAGGCCCAAAGGGGCCGCGTGGACCGAGCCAAGATCGAGCAGGGTGTACGCCTCATCCTCGAGGGAATAGGGGAAGACCCGTCGCGCCACGGTCTTGTCGACACCCCTCGCCGGGTGGCCGAGATGTACGAGGAAGTCCTCGACGGCATAGGGCGCGATCTCAAGATGCTGGTCCAACCGATGTTGTCCGATACGCACCAGGAGTTGGTGCTCATTCGTGACATCCCCTTCTTCTCCATGTGTGAGCATCACTTGGTACCCTTCTTCGGGGTAGCGCACGTGGGGTACATCCCGTCCAAGGGCGGCAGCATAGCGGGTCTGTCCAAGCTCGCCCGTCTTGTGAAGACGGCGGCGGCCCGGCTTCAGCTGCAGGAGCGGCTCACCAGCGAGATCGCCGACACGGTGGTCGAGACGTTGGCGCCCGCGGGCGTGCTTGTGCTCATCCAGGCCGAGCATCTGTGTATGTCCATGCGTGGTGTGCGTACGGTGGGTTCCCTTACAGTCACTTCGGCCGTGCGCGGAGTGTTCCGCTCCAACGCGGCCACCAGGGCCGAGGTGCTGGCGCTCATCGACGCACCCCGATCGTAGGCTCACGATCCGACTCAGCGGAGGTACGTTGTGATCCCCACCGCCGGTCTTCCCCAGGTGCTTCTTCTCCGTGACGTTCAGGATGTGCGGCGGGTGCTGGGACGCATGCAGGTCTCCGCAGCGGGCATCAACATCATGGACAAGAAGGCCCTCTTCCGAGTCGTGCACGTCAAGGGCATCGACGTGCGGGCAGCCAATATCCTCAAGCAGGAGATGCTGTCGCGCGGGGGTGAAGTGGCCACCTCCCGCGAGGTCTACGAGCTCGGCGGCCGGGAGGCGGAGTGCCTCGTGATGGGCACTTTGGCCCAGTACGAGCGCTTACTCCCGAAGCTGCGCGACCAGCCATTCGGCCTCAGAGATCTTTCCGAAGCCATGATCGCTGCCAT
>Ga0351900_1230_pt2 | contig 10119 bp, 13 predicted proteins | sample BONcelHT113001D3_FD_205827 | JGI IMG/M metagenome (GOLD analysis project Ga0351900, IMG submission 205827) | Enriched cells from coal bed in the Powder River Basin, Montana, United States - BONCAT cells T11 rep1 HSBNCT.T11.300.1.D3 ...
ACCTCAAGCAGATGGGCGACCGGGCGCTCGCCCGCATCGAGGAGGAACGCTGCTACGGCCCCTTCTCGAGCTTCGAGGATTTCTACCTCCGCACCCGCATCGACTATCCCGTGGCCGAGAACCTCATCAGGGTGGGCGCCTTCGATTCGCTCGAACCCGACCGCACCGAGCTGCTCTGGCGCCTACCTCTGTTGCACGACCGGCTGCAGGCACAGGCCGGTTCCGGGCAGATGCGCGGCCAACTGCGGGCGTTCTTCGCCCCGCCAAGCCGCGCCGGCCTTACCCGCGATTGGACCCTCGAAGACAAGGTCCGTGCCGAGCTCGAGCTCCTGGAGCTCACCGTGAGCTGCCATCCCCTCACGCTGTACGAGGCCGAACTCCGCCGCCTGGGTGTACGCATGAGTTACGAGCTCCCCGCCATGGGAGACGAGGTACCGGTGACGGTGGCCGGCGTGTACGAGCGGGCTCAGAATCCCTGGATGCGTTCGGGCAAACGCACCATGTTCCTCACCCTTGAGGACGCCTACGGCCTCTTCGAGTGCGTGTGTTTCGAGAGCACGCTCGCCAGGATAGCTCCGGTCGTGGCCCGCGCCGTCTACTTCCTGGTGCGCGGCCGCCTGCAGAACAACCACAAGCGCGGATTGGCCATCGTGGCCGAGGAGGTGCTGGATCTGGAGGAGGTGCTGGCGACCAGCGGCGGCTCACACGAGACGGCCGACCCCACCTCCGCTGCACTCCGCAGGCGCCGGGAGGAGGAGACCTACGGCGACGACACCGCATCGGCCAAGAGGCGGCCCCCGGAGATCAAGACGCGGCCACCGTGCGCGGACACGACCGCGATTCCCAAGAAGGTAGGGTGAACACCGCCCTCGGGACGAGCGAGTTGAGCCTCGACCACACATGGGAAAAGAACTGCCTCTGCGCGGCGTGGCACGGATACTCTTGTACACATGCCGCGCCATATTTTGGGCTCGGATTCCGGAACGTGTTTGCCTGTGCTCTGATGCCTCGAGCAGCCTGCGTTCGAGGATGAGTGTCGTGCGCGACGGGCAGGTTCTTTTCGATAAGGAGGCGGTCAAGCATGCGGTCGCCGAGATCGCCGGTCATGGCAGCGCTTGCCGCTCCCAGCAAACAAAGACGTCAAGGATTACCCAGAGCGCGAAAGTGGTAATAGAGAATAGGGAACACGCCCCCACTTGAAACACGCGCCCCCAGGAGGAGCCACTATGGGTATCTGGACCGTCCATGTCGAGGCCATGGCCAAACAGAACTCGAGCTTCCTTACCGTGGTCCACACGGGAGAACACATCGAACTCAACGTCATGAGTCTCGCCCCGCGCGAGGACGTGGGCACCGAAGTAGGTCGTCGCGTCGACCAGCTGATTCGGGTCGAACAGGGAACCGCCCGGCTGACAATCGGCAAGAATGACGAGGTGGTCGACGAGACTCACGACCTCTCGGCCGGTTCCGCCGTCTTCATACCGGAAGGAATCTGGCATAACATCGTCAACGTCGGTCAAGACGAACTGAAGCTGTTCTGCATCTACTCTCCCCCCACGCATCCGGAGGGACATGTCCACAGAACGAAGACCGACTGGCTGGCCGAGAAAAGAGACATGACTAGGGCCACTGCCGAAACCGGAGCCTTCGGAGCCTGACCTCTCAAACCTTGAAGAGTCCCTAGTCTGGTCGTTCATCGGGTGGCGGCCTGGAGGTGGAGAAAGATGATGTGGCGCTGGGACCAATTCATGGAGATGGGCCCCTTGGCCTGGATTGGGATGGCTCTCATTGGTCTCTTCTGGCTGGCAGTTGTCGTAGGGGTCATCGTGCTCGTTGTCTATCTGGTACGCCGGGCCGGCCAAGGCCAGCAGTACCCTCCCTACGGGGGAAGACCACCTGAGGCCAGGTCGAGCGCGCTTCAGATTCTCGAGGAGCGCTATGCCCGTGGAGACATCGATCGTGAGGAGTTCTTGCAACGCAAGGCTGACTTAGGCTCATGACCTGAGAGGGCTTGCACCGGCGTGGTGCGACCCGCTCATCCTCCTGTGCGACGTGGCACGGGCAATCCAGTGTTCGTGCCACGCTTTTGTTCGTCCTCACTCACCTCCAGCCATTCGCACCGCTCTCTTCGATGCCTATCGAGGCTTGATGGCGCTCATGCTGGCCGAAAGAACATAGTCTCCCAGATTCGTGCCTGGCTCCCAGTCCTGGATGAACTCTCGGCTCTTATCGTTGGGTTCAACCCGGATGTCCGCGAAACCCGCGGTCCTCAACATCTCCTCGACCTCTGCCACGGTCGACGCTCCCGAAATGCAGGCGGAGAGCAGGCGCATGTCCTCACGCCAGTCTTGAGGAAGCTCTGCTGTAGCCACGACGTCACTCACTGCCAGTCTTCCCCCGGGCTTGAGCACCCTGAACGCTTCCCGGTACACAGCCGGCTTGTTGGGGGAAAGGTTGATCACGCAGTTGGATATGACCGCGTCCGCCGTCGCATCTGCCACCGGCAGGTGCTCGATCTCACCCAGGCGGAAATCGACGTTCCCGCAGTCTGACTTCCTCGCGTTCTCCCGCGCCTTGCCCACCATCTCTGGAGTCATGTCCACGCCGATAACGAGACCTTCCGGTCCTACCGCCCGGGCAGCCAGGAAGCAGTCGAAGCCCGGCCCGGCCCCCAAGTCCACCACCACTTCCCCAGGTTTGAGTTGAGCGATGGCCTGCGGATTGCCACATCCTAAGCCCAGGTTGGCTCCCTCGGGCACCGCGATTAGATCGTCTTGCGAATAGCCCAGCCTCAGCGCTTCCTCCCCAGCCGCTTTGTTCTCCGATGACTCCCCAGCATCCGAGGGCAACCCGCAGCAAGAAGAATCCCCGCAGCAAGAAGAGCCTGTCTTGGCGATCTCCGCATAGCGGTCACGCACCGCCTCGCGGACCGTGTCCTCGCGCAACTCTTCGGCCATCATTTGCCTCCTGTCCTAGTGACTACTTCGATATCGTGGCTGGCCCAATCATCACCGGCATCTCTGGTTTCGAGCGATATCGCACTGGTCGAACGTGAGGACTTCCCGGAGCAATACCTTGTCCCGTTCGATGGTCGCGTCGCCCCGGAGAGACTTCCTCAGCCACTCGAGAAGGGGATGCACGAATTCGGCGGCATCGCCCTCGGGCAATTGATAGTAGACCCAGCGGCCGTCTTTGCGCATCTCGACAAGTCCCGCGGCGCGGAGCAGCGATAGGTGCTTGGAAATGGTCGACGGAGCAAGGTCCAGAACCGCGACGATCCGGCAGACACAGAGTTCGCCTTCTTCAAGAAGCAGAAGGATTCGCATGCGCTGCATATCAGCCAATGCTTTGGTCGCTCTGATAGTTGATTCCACGGCCTAATCACTCACCCGCTGCCGTCCTTGCTGACTCCGACTTTCTTCATTTCTATATTTCGTCATACAACGAATAATATATGCGAAGAGGGGCTCCGTCAAGCCGTCAGTGCTACAGCCAAACGCGAGCTTGCGATGCCCAGCTTGCGCCCTGACCACCTATACTGGTCCCGACCAAGACCCCAAAGCGAGGCACCCCATGACCTCCACATGGTTTCACATTGCCGCCTTGGCGATCGCCTTCCTGTTGGTCTTCGCCTCTGGCTACCGCATGAGCCGAATCGGCAAGCCCTACCCCACGGGGATCTTCACAGCCCACAAGCTGGCATCCCTCGTGGTGCTGGCCTTCCTAGTGCTCAGCGTCCGCAGCGTGAATGGCGGCTCATACCCAACCGTCCTAGAGTGGACCGTTCTGACGCTCGCTGTTTTCGCCATGCTCGCGACCATGTCAACCGGCGGCTTCGTGAGCGCCCCCGGACGCTCCAGCCAAGGGCTTGCCGGGCGTCTGCATCGGGTAACGCCATACCTGGCCGTGCTCTTGGCCGCTACCTCCCTCGTGATCTGGTGGGACTGAGAGGCGGCGCCTATGATGGCGCAACCCCGTAGGTCGTCGTCCCCTACCCCGTCTATTCAGATGTCATCACGACGTCAGCAGCCGCCACCACCGTCCATAGACCGGCCGTCGAAGAGCCTCCGTCTACGCTTTGCACCTTGACCTCGAAGCGGCAGACGGGCAAGGGATAGGAGCCGACACGTCTTTGACGCCCTCCATGCAGCGCCCATGCGACCGGCTGGCGCTATATGATAGGGGGTGAAAAAAGACGTTGGGCCGTTTCGTTGCGGCATCACGCGGCGACAATCCCGAAGGAAGATCACACGTGCAGCTACTGCTCCTCTATCTGTTTGTCGCGCTTGTGGTCTCCTTCATGTGCTCCATCCTGGAGTCGGTACTTCTATCGGTCACCCCGGGGTTCGTAGGAGCTTGCGAGAAGAGTTCACCTGCCACCGGGCGCGTGCTCCGCAAACTCAAAGAGGACATCGACCGCCCCTTGGCGGCGATTCTCAGCCTGAACACTATCGCGCATACCGTGGGAGCCGCCGGTGTTGGCGCTCAGGCGCTGGTCGTCTTCGGCAGTGGGTATGTCGCGATAACCTCCATCGTGCTTACCCTTCTCATACTCTTCCTGAGCGAAATCATCCCGAAGACCATTGGCGCGGTCTATTGGCGCGAATTGGCCCCTTTCACGGCTCGGCTGTTGCCGATCTTGGTTGTGCTTCTCTACCCGCTGGTCATCATCTCCATGGGACTGACCCGCTTGATAGCGAATCGCAGAATCCGCCAAGAGTTCACCCAGGAGGAGTTCCAGGCAATTGCCGCAGTCGGAGCCAGGGAAGGAGAACTCCATGAACAGGAGTCTCGGGTGATCGAGAATCTATTCCTTCTCAGGGAATTGCAGGCGGGCGATGTTATGACTCCCCGCACGGTCCTGTTCACGCTGCCGGCGGACATGACGGTGGGTGAAGTCGTCACCACACACCCCAGCATTAGAGTCTCCAGAATCCCGATCTTCGACGAATTCCCCGACAACGTCATCGGCTCAGTCCTCAAGGACGACATCTACCAGGAAGCTTCATGCGGTGAGCAGGGCAAGACACTTCTTGACCTGCGCCGGGATCTGACGATGGTGTCCGAGACGATCAAATTGGCCGAGCTGCTCGAGCGCCTGTTGAAGAACCGGCAGCATGCCGCCCTGGTCGTTGACGAGCACGGCGGGGTCGCGGGCATCGTGACAATGGAAGATGTCATCGAGACCCTGCTGGGCATCGAGATAGTGGACGAGACCGACGCGGTCACCGACATGCGTGCGCTCGCCAGACAACAATGGCTCAGACGTGCCAGCTCGATAGGGCTCACAGGCGGCAAGGAAGAAGACGTCAGGGCACGCTCCGAATGATCTCAGTGTGTTTGGGGATACCGTTCTCTACCCGGATCCAGGTACCGTCTCTCCGGACATCGTACTCCCGGAAGCAGCAGAGAATACCCTGAGCTGTGAGGAGATCCTGCCGGTCCATCAAGTGGAAGTGCAGGTGTGGTGCGGTGGAGTTGCCGGAGTGGCCGACATCGGCGAGGTGATGGCCCGAGTCGATCCTGTCCCCCTTTGACACCCTTATCGAACCAGTGCGTGCATGGGCAAGGAGCACGTAGCCGATGTTCGTTTCTATGATGATGTGATTCCCGCCCAGACGACGGAAGTCGGTGAGCCGTTTGGGATTGAAGGTCAGTCCGTTCTTGAGGGCGATGAAGAGATCCTTGACCGGCTGCAGTCGTTGGCGTTCGGGCCAGCCGTCCTCAGCTTGAAGAACGACACCCTGCACGGGGGAGTGGATAGGCTGCCCCCATCCGTAGCAGTCCTCGAGTGACACTCCGGCCAGCAGGTAGTGAAGGGACGTCGCCTTGTAGAAATGCATCCCCTTGCGTGCCGGGTCGACCCGCACGAAATCATAGGCGTAGCGCTGACCGAGCAGGTCGGTCCCGTGACTGGGGATTCTTCTCGCGGGGGTGTTACCGGCGATCCATTCACCGCGGAGGGGAAAGTCCACGACTACCGTTTGTGGCGACTCGGCCATTCTCAGCCCATCCTTCTCTTGCCATGCCCGTAGGGAGCCGTTGTGATTGCCCTGGACCGCGCAACAGCACCAGACTCATTGTCGCAGAATTGCGAAGTCCGCCTCATCGGCGTTGTCCAACCAAAGCCCAATGGAATGAAGAGTGCGCCACATTCAAGATGGTCCGGAAGCCAGGGTACGACGGACGACTGCATCAAGCGGGCGGTCAGCTCCGGTCAGTTGTCATACCTTTTTTATACTATAATGGAGCGTGTTAGCCGTATGGCCTTGAAGTTCGAGTTCGACGAAGCGAAGAGCCGGTCGAATCTGAGGAAGCATGGCATCGACTTCATCACGGCTCAGGAATTGTGGGTCGATGGGAGCCTCACTGAAGTCAGAGTCAGAACGACCGATGAACCGCGCTGGATCGTGATCGGGCGTATTGCCGGACGGCACTGGTCGGCAGTCGTAACCTACAGAGGTGACGTGATTCGACTGATCTCGGTGCGGAGATCGCGAAGGAAGGAGGTGGCGGTCTATGAAAGCGAATGACTTCGACCTCAAGTTCGATCAGAATACTGAGGACGTAGTCGAGGATCTCGATCTTACGACGACTCGCAAACCTCTCAAGGACACCCGCCGAGTGAACGTCGACTTCCCCGCTTGGATCGTCGACTCCCTCGACTGCGAAGCGCGTAGACTCGGCGTCACAAGACAGTCAATCATCAAGATCTGGATCGCAGAACGACTCGAGCAGACGACTCGCTCTCATGGAGCGGAGATAGACGCGGCCGGGGACCGGGCGGGAGGACGAGCGGTCCGGTAGACGAGGCCGACTCTGGTGTAGTCCTAGCGACCGGCAACCCGCCACCGAGGATGACGTCGCGAAACACTCCCGCCGACCTGACGGCCATCCGTCACGAGGATCCGTGGGTGACGGATCCGCCGAGCAGGCTCACCAGTTCGCTCACGTCTGCTTGGGTGTACAGATCCACGGCAAAGCGAACCTCGCGCCCGTGCTCGTCCGGCGCGAAGAACGACACCGCTCGCTGCCCGGCCATCTTGTCAACTCCGGCCTTGTAGGGGAACAGAACGACCTCAAGCCCGCCCTTTGACCATCCCTTCCCGACGTCGACTTGGTTGACAGACGCCCGCGGGAAGTCAAGCGCGAAGAAGTGACCTTCTTTCGTGACGAACAACTCGCCCAATCCCGGCCAGAGTCCCGCGCCCCCCATGGACACGGAGAAGCTGATTGCGAAGACTGCAGCCGCCGCCGCGATCCAGCGCCAATCGAGCGTGATGGCCCCGGTAACGATGGCCGGAATCACGAGCGCGAGCAAGAGACCTTGGACCCAGATCCACATCTGATAGAGCCATCGCGGGACACGCGGACCGGCGACGGCAACACGTTCGTCGTAGACGGCTATGCGGACACGGCCCGCAAACCGCGCACCCACACGATACGACCAGGCGTCAAACACCCGCACCCCCTCAGGGATCTGCGCGCCCGCAAGACCCGACTCGAAGGCCGTCGCCTCGCGCACGATCGCCTTGGCGGAGGCACGGCGTGTGAACAGCCGCACGGTCGCGAATGACATCCACCCGATGGACGCAACACCGACCGCTGCGGCCACGATCCACTGCCAAGCCTGCATGTCCAGCATAGCCCGCCTCCTCCGTTACGGTCCCGGCCGGACCCGTATAGACGCTTTGGCAATCCCGTCCAGCCTGTGTGTCGTGTAGGATGGCCCTCGACCTGGTGGCCTGGACAGCATGAGAGGAACCTACCATGAAGATGGACATGTGGAAATACTTCGGCATCACCCACGCGGACCATACGGTCATGAACCCGATCAGCCTGGCCAAGACCAGGGAACTCATCGAACTCCTCCGCCTGCCTGACAGCGGTCACGTCCTGGATGTGGCCTGCGGCAAGGCCGAGTTCCTCTGCCTCGTGGCGGAGCGGTACCACGTGAATGGTACCGGTCTCGATCTGTCTCCCTTCACCATAGAAGAGGCGCGGACGAACGTGTCGGCCCGCGACCTGAGCGGCCGCGTCGAGCTTCTTCACATTGATGGAAGCGAGTACAGGCCGGATCGCGGGGAGACGATGGACCTGGCCTCATGCATCGGCGCCTCTTGGATCTACGAGGGCCACAGGGGGACACTGGAGGCGTTGATCAAGATGGTGCGACCTGGCGGTCTCGTACTGGCGGGAGAGCCCTTCTGGCGGAAGGAGCCGGATGCGAAGTACCTGGAAATGACCGGTATACAGGCAGATCTGTACGGATCCCACGTGGGCAACGTACGGATCGGCGTGGACCTAGGTCTCTCCTTCCTGTACAGCTTGGTTTCCAGCGACGACGACTGGGACCGATACGAAGGACTCCAGTGGCAGGCGGCCGAACGATATGCCTCGGCTCATGCCGGCGATCCGGACGTAGAAGAGCTGCTACGAACCACGAGGGAGAGCCGCGACGCGTACCTACGGTGGGGGCGCGAGTGCCTGGGCTGGGCCCTGTACCTTTTCCGGAGGCCATGAAGGCCTGGGCCAAGCTCATCCTCATGCTTTCGCGACCTGACTAGTCGACGTGCGGGTCATGCGGTGAGCGCTTCTGGTGAAGTCCTCAGCTCACCGCCTTCTTCACGAGCGCGATGATCCTTGCCTCTTCGGTGGCAGTCAACTCCTTCAGCGCGAAGGAGGTCGGCCACATGGCGCCTTCATCGAGGTTCGCCGCGTCATTGAAGCCGAACGTCGCGTACCTCGTGTTGAACTTCTCCGCGCTTTGGTAGAAGCAGACGACCTTGCCGTCCTTGGCATACGCAGGCATCCCGTACCATGTCTTAGGCGAGAGGGCCGGTGCGGCGACCTTGATGATCTCATGGAGCCGCCTGGCCATCGTGCTTTCCGGTTCCGGCATCTCGGCGATCTTAGCGAGGACATCGCTTTCCCCATCCGCCCTGTTCTTGTTCGCGCGGGCTTCCGCCTTCAGCTCTTTGGCGCGCTCCTTCATCGCGGCTCGTTCCTCGTCCGCGAATCCGCCGACCGCCTTGTCGACCGCGATGGTGCTATTGGCGGACTCTTGCGTTTCCTTCTTTCGGCTCACAGACACCACCTCGACAGTGATTGATGTGTTGCAACGTGTTCTTACCCAATATAGCCGGCAATCGTGAAGACGCCGTGACTGGGCGAAGTTCGTCCTGGCGACGGAAGACCGGCCGGTCCTCCGAAGGCGGGCAAGCACGCCATCCCTGGCCACCCGGCCGGGCACAAGACCCGCCGGATGCATTGGAGGCCAACCCTCCCCCTGAGGGGCGAATCAGACGCTCCTTCCCTTCACAATGGACCCTGACGAAACGAGAAGCGTAACCCTAGAAGGGAAGGTGCGAGATGAAGCGGAAGAGCCTATTGACGGTGTTGGCGGTGGCCTTGGCTCTCGTCATGCTGATGGGCTTCGCCGGCCTAGCGGCGGCCGAAACAGGAGACGGCGTGACCGTCGTGGACCGCGGGACCATCGTGCAGTTCGGGCGCGATGCCTACGTCGGCCCCGCCGAGACGGCGGACACGGTGGTGGCAATCGGCGGCAACGTGGTCGTGGCCGGCACCGTACGGAACACGGCCGTGGCGGTCGGTGGAGACGTGCGGGTGCAGCCCGGAGCCAGCGTCGGTGGAAGTGTGAATCCCGCCGACGTCGTGGCGGTGACTGTGGGCGGTCACATCGTGGCCGAGAGCGGTTCGCTGGTCGGCGGCAAGATGCTCAACGTAACCGAGGGCTGGTTCAGCGACCTGATGGGCAGAAGCGTGTTCTTCGGCCTCGTCGGCCCGTTCGACATGGGCGGGATAGTGTGGGGATGGCTGGCGTTCACCATCTTCTTCATACTTGTGACGCTTGTCTTGACTTTGCTAATCCCTCGTCAGGTGAACCTGGTGCGCGACCGGGTCGCCGCTGAGTTCTGGCAGTCACTCGGCTGGGGAGCGCTCACCGCGCTGGTGCTCATCCCTCTGGCGAGTGTGGCACTGATTATCACGATCGTGGGCATCCTTGCCCTGATACCCGGCCTGGCGATCGTCCTGCCATCGCTGCTCTTCTTCGGCTTCGCCGGTGTGGCCGCTCTCGTCGGTGGTGAGTTGGTGGCG
>Ga0351900_1242_pt1 | contig 10033 bp, 8 predicted proteins | sample BONcelHT113001D3_FD_205827 | JGI IMG/M metagenome (GOLD analysis project Ga0351900, IMG submission 205827) | Enriched cells from coal bed in the Powder River Basin, Montana, United States - BONCAT cells T11 rep1 HSBNCT.T11.300.1.D3 ...
ACATGGTTCGAGTGTAACATATAATGTACAGTCGTTTAGATATTTACCACCCAAAAAATTGGCGGCTGCTGTAATTGCCTGCATCTCAGCATGTGCTGTAACATCGTTCAGCGTTTCTGTTAAATTATGCGCTCTCGCAATTATTCTTCCGCCAGATACAACCACCGCCCCAACCGGGATTTCTCCCTTTTCAAAAGCCTGAAGAGCCTCCGCAAAAGCCTTCTTCATAAAATACTCATCACCGAAAGGTTCTATCATCATTGTTCAAAATGGAATTAATTTGAAAGGCTTAAATTGCTAAAATCTTCTTATTTTCGCAACCAATTCAAATAAAAATAAAATGTACAGAACTCACACTTGCGGCGAACTAAGAATCGCAAATATCAATACAAATGTTACACTTGCCGGATGGGTGCAGCGAATCCGCGATTTTGGCGGAATGTCGTTTATCGATTTACGGGACCGTTATGGAATTACCCAGTTGGTTATTGATGAAAATACAAACCAATCGGTTGTTGAACAAATCAGCCAGTTAGGCCGCGAATTTGTGATTCAGGTAAAAGGTGTCGTTCGCGAACGTTCGAGCAAAAACGTGAATATCCCAACCGGGGAAATTGAAATTGCTGTTGACGAAATAAAAATTCTGAATGCTTCGCTTGTGCCTCCCTTTACCATCCAGGACGATACCGACGGAGGAGATGACTTGCGGATGAAATACAGATACCTCGATTTACGCCGCAATGTGGTAAAACAGAATATCGAACTTCGTCATAAAATGGCCCAGGAAGTGCGCAGATATTTTGATGAACAAGGATTTCTTGAGATTGAAACACCGGTTTTGATGAAATCGACACCCGAAGGAGCGCGCGATTTTGTGGTACCTTCAAGAACAAACCCGGGCATGTTTTATGCTTTGCCACAATCGCCGCAAACATTCAAACAAATATTGATGGTAGCAGGTTACGACCGCTATTTCCAAATTGTTAAGTGTTTTCGCGATGAAGATCTCCGGGCCGACAGACAACCCGAGTTTACACAAATCGACTGTGAAATGTCGTTTGTTGAACAGGAAGATATTCTGAACACTTTTGAAGGGATGTTGAGGCATCTTTTCAAAAAAATTAAAGGCGTCGAATTCGATCAGCCATTCCAACGCATGAGTTTCGAAGATGCTATGAATAACTATGGAAATGACAAACCCGACCTGCGGTTCGACATGAAAATTCAGGAACTTACCGGAAAATTGCAGGGAAAAGGATTTGGCGTTTTCGACCAGGCAGCCTATATCGGTGGAATTTGTGCTTCGGGAGCGGCAGATTACAGCAGAAAACAGATTGACGAGTTAACAGAATGGGTTAAACGACCTCAAATTGGAGCCAAAGGTTTGATTTACATCCGTTTTGGAAACGATGGAATTAAATCATCAATCGATAAATTTTACACGGCAGATGAACTTGCTGAAATTGGTGAACGTTTCGGCGCCAAAACAGGCGATATGATTTTTATTCTGTCGGGCGAAAAGAAAAAAACATTGGGTCAGTTGAGCGAACTTCGGTTGGAAATGGGCAACCGGCTTGGTCTCCGGGATAAAAACCGTTTCGTTCCACTTTGGGTGGTTGATTTCCCTCTTTTTGAGTGGGACGAAGAAACAAAACGTTTTTACGCAATGCACCATCCGTTTACCTCGCCAAAACCCGAGGATATTGATTTTTTTGAAAGCGACCCGGGAAGTGTTAGGGCAAATGCTTACGACTGTGTTGTAAATGGCGTTGAGTTGGGTGGTGGCTCAATTCGTATTCACGACCAGCAATTACAGCAAAAAATGTTTAAAGTTTTAGGGTTTTCAAAGGAACAGGCTGAATACCAGTTTGGTTTTATTATGAACGCCTTTACCTACGGCGCCCCGCCACATGGTGGCATTGCGTTTGGGTTCGACAGGCTGGTTTCGATGTTTGCCGGGCTTGACTCAATACGCGATGTGATTGCCTTCCCTAAAAACAATTCAGGACGCGATGTGATGATTGATTCGCCATCAACCATTTCCACAGAACAACTGGAAGAATTGCAAATAAAACTCGATTTAAAGGAAAACACATAGTTTCAGTCCTGTGAAAAAAGAAAAGGGAAGCTTTCACTTCCCTTTTCTTTTTTATATTCCACCGAATAAATTTACTTATTGTTATTTTGCTGGTTTCCTCGATGAATAATTGATGTGCAACGCCGCGGCTTTACGCAACTCTTGCTTCACTTCGGTGACAATACCCATTTTAGTATTCTCATCTACTTTTAAAGAAGTAATCATCATTGGCCTTTCAGCTTCGTCTCTTGTTTCTCTCTCGGCAATAATAAAATTGCTGATATCAGAAACATTGGCGAACTGATCATTTAACTGGATACGCGGAGCAACACCATATTTAGCCTGCCACTGCCTCAGTGGCTCTCCAATATAAATGTAACTCACCAACGATTTTTTTTCCAATTTACTCAACTCGGTAGCAGTTGGAAGTTTAACCTTAACATTTAATGTTACTTCGCGCATGGTTGTACTAACCATAAAAAAGAAAAGTAACATAAATACAATGTCAGGTAACGAAGCTGTCGAAATCGGAGGCAATTCGTTTTTACCACCCTTTTTAAATTTACTCATAGTATTTTCCTCCTATTTTCGTTTTTTTGGTTCAGCTTCAGAAATTCTTGAAGGATAAATATCGCGAATAGCATCTTGTTGATCTTTCTCCAAATCACTATATGATTTTTGAAATTTACTTTTCGCTAATTCGTCCCTCAATTCATTAATGGCAGCAACTAACTCGTTTTGAACAGCAATGTATGTTCCATATTTGGTATCAAGGTCATTACTTAAAGAGATAACTCCTTTAGTTACCATAACCTCTCCAAAAAAAGGAATTTCTTTGGGTTCCTTTTCAGGTAAACTGACATCATCAGCAGGGTTTGCCATAAACTCCTTAGCCTTTTCACGCAGTTCACTAATATTGGTCCATTCATTTTCCACCAACAGGTCATTATTTCTGTTTACCAGCACAACAAATATGTTGCGCTCCTTAACATCAACTTGTTCGTCTTGTTTTTCTTCAACCCATTGCGGAAGCCTTCTTTCAAGGCCACTGTCCACATCCATCGTAGTTGTTACCAGGAAAAATATAAGCAACATAAAAGCAATATCTGCCAATGATGCTGCCGGTACTTCAGGCATTTTTTTACTCATAACTAATTTTCCTGTTTAATCCTACGATTTTACTTATTATAAATTAACCGGATTACCGGTCCTAAAAGAATTGTTAATACGGCAATTGCAAACAAAATATAAGTTGCAATTAAACCAGCATCTACAAGTTTTATGGTATCTCCTGTTAACCCTTCGGCAATAAATTTATCAACTCCAATAAACTTAGGTATTTCAGGAGAAGCTAATAAAAATGCAACAAGAGCAACTGCACCTAAGAAAACCAAAGAGATTATTCCTCCTTTTGCTGCTTCCTTGTTGCCTAAGGTATGCAAGAACCCAAACACTAATGCAAGGCCGGCACCCGTGATTCCAAGAATATAGACCCATACAATATTTGCATTAATCCAATTTAGCATAGCTGGATCGGAATCGTTTACATCATTGATATTTGCAACCAGCGAAACAACCAGAATTGCAGAAACAATAAGCAGTGCCCATAAAAGAATAGTAACTATTTTACCTGTTTTTTCCATGGGTTTTGTTATTTTTTGAGGTTGTATTTAACTATAATGTCTAACAATGAAATAGAAGCATCTTCCATATTATTTACTATACTGTCGATTTTAGCAACACAGTAGTTGTAAAAAATCTGAAGAATAATAGCAACGATAAGACCAAATACAGTTGTAATTAATGCAACCTTAATACCTCCTGCAACCAATGAGGGACTAATATCACCGGCAATTTCGATTGCATCGAAAGCACCAATCATACCGATAACCGTTCCCATGAAGCCAAGCATCGGGCCTAATGCGATGAAAAGAGCAATCCAGCTTAGCCCTCTGTCAAGTAAACCAGCCTGAACGCCACCGTATGAGATAATTGATTTCTCAACTACATCAATACCATGATCAACTCTGTCCAAACCCTGGTAGAAAATGCTTGCCACTGGCCCGCGGGTATTACGGCAAACTTCTTTTGCTGCTTCTACACCACCATTTTCCAGAGCTTCTTCAACTTTGGCAAGCAATTTTTTGGTATTACTTGTTGCCAGATTAAGATAAAGCACCCTTTCAATTGAGAATGCCAATCCTAAGATCAGGGTAAGTAATACGAATGTCATAAAAAATGCACCACCTTCAATAAACTTTTGTTTCAACTGGCTGTGAAACGATTTTCCTTCTTCCGCTGCTTTAGCAGCAGCCTCTTCCGGATCAGCAGTTAAATCAACTTGACTTGTGGTAGCCTGTTCAGGAGCAGAAGCAGGTTGATCCTGAGCAACTGCAACGTTTGACGCCATAAAAAATAGCATCCCAAATACTGCTATTAACGCGAATAGTCTTTTCATAATTGTTTTGAATTTTTAATTAATAATTCTCTAATTTGTTTTTATTGATTTTTATCTAAAAAAATTTCCTACTGCCAAGAATAAAGCGATTAAATTTAACCATACAATTTTGTAAATATTTATCAGAACGTATCTCCTTCATATCTTGCGGAGAGAGAGGGATTCGAACCCTCGGTACCGTTTCGCAGTACACACGCTTTCCAGGCGTGCCAGTTCAGCCACTCCTGCATCTCTCCTGATTGTCAACTGGCATCCCCTAAAAGAGGGGTGCAAATTAATAAAAAATTATGAATATGAAATAAGCTATTCACTAATTTCCCCCCGTAAACTTTTATTCAGGTACATTTTTATTTCACTGTTGGTTAAACCTTGTCCCAACAGGAACATTAATTTGGTTATCGCGGCTTCCGAAGTCATATCTTTACCCGAAACCACGCCTGCATTCAGCAATTCCAAACTGGTCTCGTACTGACCCATAATAACTCTTCCTCCTTCACACTGGGTAATATTCAATATTACTATTCCCTTTTTAATCGCTTTTTTTATGCACCCGGTTAACCATTGCACGGTTGGAACATTGCCCGAGCCAAAAGTTTCCAAAACGATACCTTTTAGCCCTGGAATATCTAATATCGCTTTAAATACTTTTTCGTTGATTCCGGGAAACATTTTAATAATTACCACATTATCATCAAAACGGGTATTTACTTTTAATATCCCTTTATTCTCAGGATGATAAATAAATTCACTGCTAAAGCGAATATCAACACCTGCAACTGCAAGCGCGGGATAGTTAACCGAGTGAAAGGCGCTGAATTGCTCAGAGTCTCTTTTTACCGTTCGGTTTCCGCGGTAAAGTTTAAAATCAAAATAAATGCAAACTTCGGGAACTTTACTTTTCCCTCCTTCTTTGGCAGCCGCAATTTCCACCGAAGTTATCAGGTTTTCTTTTCCATCAGTCCTGATTGTGCCGATTGGAAGTTGTGAACCAGTCAGAATTATGGGTTTATCCAGATTTTCGAACATGTAACTCAGCGCCGATGCAGTATATGCCATGGTATCGGTACCGTGTAAAATCACAAATCCATCGAATTTATCGTAATTCTTTTTTATGGTAAGTGCAATTTTAACCCACACCGAAGGGTTCATGTTCGATGAATCGAGCGCAGGATTAAAGATAACAGTCTGAATATTAAAGTTAAACTTATTTAATTCGGGAACCTCTTTTAATATCTGATCGAATTTTACCGGTGCAAGAGTACCTGTTTCCGGTTTTTGAACCATTCCGATTGTACCTCCGGTATATATAATTAATATTGAAGTCTTACTGCTTTTTTCTGATGCCATACGAATGGTTGGATTTGCCTGCAATTTATCAAATTCCAAACAATTTGCGCGCATTTGCAGTGGTTATTTCTGCAATTTCTTTAAACGGCAACTGATATATTTCGGATAGTTTTTGCGCCACATAAACCAAATAGGCACTCTCATTGCGGCGGCCACGTTTAGGATCGGGAGCCAGGTAGGGTGCGTCAGTTTCCAAAACCAGTTGATTAACATCGACGTTTTGAAGAACCTGCCCCAAATTGCTGTTTTTATAGGTTACTACTCCTCCTATTCCCAACAGAAATCCCAAATCACTAATTTTCTGCGCCTCCGTAATATCTCCTGAGAAACAATGAAAAATGCCTTTGAGATAACCATCCTGTTCTTCTTTCACAATTTGATAAACTTCGTTAAACGATTCCCTGACATGGATAACGATTGGCAGATTTCTTGATTTGGCCAGTTTTATCTGGTACCTGAAGGCTTCCTTCTGTTCTTCAATATATGTACGGTCCCAATATAAATCGATACCAATTTCGCCAATGCCGTGGAATTTATATTTATCAAGCCAATATTCAACAACGGCTATTTCTTCTTTATAATCGCCTGAAACTGAAGTTGGATGCAATCCCATTAAAGGGTAGCAAACATGAGGATATGAACTGCTCAAATCAAGTAGCCGTTTAATTGTTCCCGAATCGATGTTGGGAAGTACAATTTTTTTGACATCATTATTATAGGCATTCTGCAATACCTCTTCAATATCGTCACTAAAGTCTTCTGAGTAAATATGTGAATGTGTATCAATAAGCATGTCAAAAAAAAATTTCGACAAATGTATAAAACGATTTTATCCTGAAACACAATTCAACTTTAACAAAAAATTAAGTTTTCATTGTATTTCAGGATAATCGAAGAATCCGGGGGTAGTTCAGAATGAGTTTACACAATTCCCTGAGCGATCATGGCTTCTGCAACTTTTACAAATCCGCCAACATTTGCACCGGTGACATAATTTACCCTGCTCCCGTTTTTGCCATAAGTAACGCAGGTTTCGTGAATGTCTTTCATAATTTGCTTTAGCCGCAAGTCAACTTCTTCACGCGACCAGTTATACCGCATACTGTTTTGCGACATTTCGAGCCCTGAAACTGCCACTCCACCTGCATTTACTGATTTCCCCGGTGCATAATCAATATGTTCCGAAAGATATTCAACTGCTTCGGCTGTACATCCCATATTCGAGGCTTCAGCAACTAATTTACATCCGTTTTTTACAAGCTCCATTGCATCGAATAAATTAAGTTCATTCTCTGTGGCACAAGGCATTGCCATATCAACAGGCACTTCCCAGGGATGTTTACCTGCAATAAATTTTGCGCCAAACTCTTTTGCATAGGGTTCTACAATATCGTTGTTTGTTGCGCGAAGTTCAAGCAGGTATTGAACTTTGTCACCTTTTATTCCTTCATGGTCGTAGATATATCCATCCGGGCCGGAAATAGTAACTACTTTTCCACCTAACTCATTAATTTTTATAATCGTTCCCCAGGCCACATTTCCAAATCCCGAAACAGAAATGGTTTGTCCTTCAATATCTTTACCAATACGGTGCAGCATGTGTTGTGCAAAATAAACTGAGCCAAAACCGGTAGCTTCGGGCCGAATTAAACTGCCCCCCCCCCACGCAAGTCCTTTTCCAGTCAAAACACCTGTGAATTCGTTTTTTAATCTTTTATACTGACCAAACAAATAACCAATTTCTCGGCCACCAACACCAATATCGCCCGCCGGCACATCTGTATTTGGGCCGATATGACGATAAAGTTCTGTCATAAACGACTGGCAAAAACGCATAATTTCCCAATCGGTTTTTCCTTTTGGGCTGAAATCGGAACCACCTTTTCCGCCTCCCATTGGTAGTGTGGTCAAACTGTTTTTAAATGTTTGTTCGAAACCCAGAAATTTCAAAATACTCAAAGTTACACTGGCATGAAACCTTAATCCTCCTTTGTAAGGCCCGAGAGCTGAATTAAACTCAACCCTGTAGCCGCGGTTTATTTGCACTTCTCCCCTGTCATCGACCCACGGAACACGGAACATGATAACACGTTCAGGTTCTACCATCCGCTCAAGGATTTTTGCTTTCCGGTATTTGGGATTTTTGCTGTAAAAATCCCATATCGAACCAATTACTTCTTCAACAGCCTGATGAAATTCTGTTTCACCGGGAGTCCTTTTCTCCAAACCTGCAATGAATTCGTTTATATCTGCTTTCATTTTAACAAACAATTTTAATTTTATACACAAAGGTATAATTCTTAAAATCGAAAAAACAAGATTTTACACCATATTCATCAAAGATTAAAACATTGAATTTCAGCGGTTTTACAGACCAATAAAGATGTTAAAAAACAGTGTGTGACAATTGTCAGATTTTCGGACATAAAAAAAGCTCTTTCCTTTTCAGAAAAGAGCTTTTGGTTTTATATTTTGGTGTGAATTACATCATTCCACCCATTCCGCCCATTCCACCTGGTCCACCCATTGGCATTGAAGGCTTATCTTCTTTTTCTTCAACAATAACAGCTTCGGTTGTGAGGAACATACCAGCTACTGAAGCAGCATTTTCAAGTGCTATACGGGTAACTTTGGCAGGGTCGATTACACCGGCTTCGTAAAGGTTTTGATAAACATCGGTACGGGCATTGTAACCATAATCACCTTTGCCTTCCCTTACCTTCTGAGCAACAACAGCGCCTTCTTTACCGGCATTTGCAACGATTTGACGCAGTGGCTCTTCAATGGCACGTTTAATGATTTCGATACCTGTTTGCTCATCTTCGTTTTCGCCTTTTAAGGTATTCAGTGTTTCGATAGCACGCAAATATGCCACACCACCTCCGGGTACTATTCCTTCTTCAACTGCTGCGCGGGTTGCACTAAGTGCATCGTCAACGCGGTCTTTCTTTTCTTTCATTTCAACTTCTGAAGTTGCGCCAACATAAATTACAGCAACACCACCAGCTAGTTTTGCCAGACGTTCCTGCAGTTTTTCCTTGTCGTAATCGGAAGTTGTAGTTTCGATTTGTTTCTTAATCTGTCCAACACGGGCTGAAATAGTTTCAGATTCTCCGGCGCCGTTTACCACAGTAGTTTTTTCTTTATCAACCGTAATTTTTTCGGCTCTTCCCAATAAATCGAGAGTTGCCTGTTCGAGTTTCATTCCTTTTTCTTCAGTAATAACTGTACCTCCTGTTAAAACGGCGATATCTTCCAGCATTTCCTTGCGGCGGTCGCCAAAACCGGGAGCTTTAACAGCGCATACTTTTAAAGAACCACGCAAACGGTTTACAACCAAAGTTGCCAGCGCTTCGCCATCAACATCTTCAGCAATAATCATTAACGGACGACCGGTTTGAGCTGAAGCTTCAAGTATCGGGAGAAGATCTTTCATTGTGCTGATTTTTTTGTCGTAAATCAGGATAAAAGGATTATCGAGTTCAGCGGCCATTTTTTCAGCATCGGTAATAAAATAGGGAGAAATATAACCACGGTCGAACTGCATACCTTCAACTACATCAACGTAAGTATCGGTACCTTTTGATTCTTCGATGGTGATAACACCTTCTTTATGAACTTTTCTCATGGCTTCGGCAATCAGTTTGCCAATGGTATCGTCGTTGTTTGCAGCAACTTTGGCAACCGATTCAATTTTAGCGTAATCGTCGCCAATGGTTTGAGCCTGGTTGGCAATGCTTTCAACAACTTTTGCAACGGCTTTGTCAATACCGCGTTTCAAATCCATTGGATTTGCGCCGGCAGCCACGTTTTTCAAACCAACTGTAATAATTGATTGTGCCAAAACGGTTGCCGTGGTAGTTCCGTCACCAGCATCGTCGCCGGTTTTAGAAGCTACTTCCTTTACCATTTGAGCGCCCAGATTTTCATAAGCATTCGAAAGGTCAATTTCTTTTGCAACAGTTACACCATCTTTTGTAATCAGAGGTGCTCCAAATTTCTTTTCAAGAACAACATTGCGACCTTTTGGCCCCAAAGTAACTTTTACTGCGTTTGACAGTTTATCGACGCCACTTTTTAACAAGTCGCGTGCTTCAATTTCGAATTTAATCTCTTTTGCCATAATATTTTCTTTTTTGATTTTAATTAAG
>Ga0351900_1245_pt1 | contig 9906 bp, 9 predicted proteins | sample BONcelHT113001D3_FD_205827 | JGI IMG/M metagenome (GOLD analysis project Ga0351900, IMG submission 205827) | Enriched cells from coal bed in the Powder River Basin, Montana, United States - BONCAT cells T11 rep1 HSBNCT.T11.300.1.D3 ...
CAATTATCGCTTGCCTTTGAACGTTTTATTTGACATATTTTGTCAATATCTAAATAATATATGCGAACATTTCAAATCTCAAGGCAAAAAGGAGCGGCCATGGAAAAACAGTATGTAATCGATGAATTCACATTAAAAGATACATGGAGACTGTTTCATATTATGGCTGAATTTGTAGAAGGGTTTGAGAATCTTTCCGATATAAATCCTGCTATCAGCATATTCGGCAGCGCGCGGTGTCAAAAAGGCGAAGCCCTTTACGAAAAGGCATTTAAGCTGTCAAAGATGCTTGGGAAAAACGGTTTCAATATCATTACCGGCGGCGGCGGCGGTGTAATGGAGGCTGCGAACAGAGGTGCAAAAGAGGCAGGGGTAAAATCGGTGGGAATAAATATTGAACTTCCCTTTGAGCAGAAACCGAATCCGTATTCAACACTCAGATTAAGCTACCGGTATTTTTTTGTACGGAAAGTCATGTTTATAAAATACGCTATGGCTTACATTATCATGCCCGGCGGATTTGGAACGCTGGATGAATGCTTTGAAGCTATTACCCTTATCCAGACAAAGAAGGTGAAACCCTTTCCTGTTATTCTTGTGGATTCCGTGTACTGGAAAGGACTTATGGATTGGATCAACGAAACCCTTCTGTCTCAGGGCAGGATTTCCAAAGAAGACTTGAATATATTCAGGATTATGGATGATCCGGAAGAGATTACCGAATACATAAAAAAATTCGTTATTTTGTGAGTTTGTCCGGGGTCAGCCATTAACGGACCAGCCTAATCCTGTATTTTTCAACAAAATGATGCGGATAATAGGAAAGCTTGGCCTCGCGCAGGCCCGGCAGACCCAGATCCTGTTCCCGGTTGATATAAGGGACATTCTCCCATGCCATTTCGCAGAACTGCTGATTTACAATCTGATACAATCCAGGTATATCGGGATCGGCTTTTTCTATATGAACAACAGCTGTCTCGTCATTGAGCATTTCTCCTATTGTAAAAGCCACAACTTCCTTTTTAACCGTAACTACCCCGCCCTTCAGTTTAAGAGCGCTGTAATGATGCAATATTTCACGTACAGCCTCCCATTCGCTGGAAAGGTTCATATCTTCCTCACAGCGCTTTAACAGGCACCACTTTTCCTGAAGCTTAAGGCATTCGTCAATGTGATGCTGCCCCAGAGTCTCATATTCAAATTTGTATGAACGAAACAACTGGTTTATATGATTTCTTTTTGAACGGTATTTGTTCCCGGCAAGGGTAACGAGATCGTCTCTCGTGTAAACATAATCAAAATGTTCTCTGGCAGGCTCAATCGTAAGGTGCTTCAAACCGTTGAGTTCTGAGGCAAGGAGTTTATCTGCCCGTTCTATGCCTGGCACTGTAATATTATTTTCCTGCAAAAGCCATTCAAGGAGGACAACGGCAGCTTCACGTCTCGGTGACGGTCCGATGGGTTCCATAGCATAAAAGCCATCCTTGTTGTCCCGGCAGATTACCATCAACCAGTCCTTGTAGTATGACCACTGAAAACCGTAAAGGGCGCGCCATATAAAAAGGTTTGTAAAGGTCCATTCGGAAATACGAGGTTGGTATTGCTTTAATATCTCAAGGAATACGTCACGGTCTTGTAAATCAATGGGTTTGAAATCGGGGAACCCCGGTATTCTTGGCATTTTAACCGAACCTGTACTGAATCCCGAACTCCCCCCTTGGATATGTCCAGTCAATGGCGCCTTCGATGCATGCTGCTCTGCATGTTCCGCATTCGAGGCATCCTGCGTATTCTACAACTATTTCGTCTGTTTCTTCATTGTATGTGTATAGATGTCCCGGGCAGACGCACAGGCAATACTTTGATTTGCACTTGGTTCTGCATATATCGTGGTGTATTTGGATATGGCTGTCTTTATCTGTTTTAAATGCATCAAGGGCAAGTTTTTCATCAACTTTCATATAACTCACCTATATTTTTTTCATTCCGTAGAGCGTTTTTAATCTTTTCATGTTAAGCGCTCCTGAATTTTTCAGTCCTTCCCATATAGTCTTGCCTAACCTTTCCTTGGGTTCCCTGCCGAACCACATTATTTTTTCAACAAGGGCAGGGAAAATGTTCGGGTAATATGCGAAGAAATCATCGTTATCAAGAAATTCCGGCATCTGTCTGTAGTTATACAGGTCTTTCAATACAAAACTCTCTTTCAGCTTGTTTTCATAATAGGAAAGCGTCTTTGCCGAATAATCGCCGGATGTTTTTGCTCTTATGATTGTTTCTGCTGCGATTACGCCGGAAGCTATGGCAAACTCCATACCCCTGACCGTTACGCCCATATTCAGGGCGAAACCTGCCGCATCGCCGGTTACCAGTATATTGTTCCCGTAAAGTTTCGAGATGCCGTTATAGCCTGTTTCCGGAATTACATGAGCAGCGTATTCCGCAAGTGTTCCCCCTTCAATAAGACGTTTAATTTCATATCTTTCTTTAAATGTGTCTATTAGTGTGTGCGCTTCTATGGTGGGGGACTTTTCCATGATTGCCCTTATTCCAACCACAATGCCCAGTGAGACCGTCGCTCTATTCGTGTACAGGAACCCGCCGCCGAATAACCCTTTTGTAACATCACCCACAAAAAGATGGGCGCACCCTTCACCTTCATCTACATTGAATCTGTCGTTTATCTTTTCTTCTGAAAGTTCAATTACTTCTTTAATACCGACAGCGTAATCCTTCGGCTTCATTTTCGGCTTAAGTCCGGCCTGCTCAGCCATAAAGGATAGAGCGCCATCCGCTGCAACCACTACGTTTGCATATATCTCCTCTTTGCCAGCCCTTATACCTGCCACATTTTCGCCTTCCCACAAAAGGGAATCCACCCTGTATTTCGGTATGACAAAAACGCCTTTCTCCATCAGTCTGTCCGCAAGCCACCTGTCAAAATGTGCCCTAAGTAACGTATGACTATGAGCTTCCTGTCTGAATTTATCCCCGGTAAAGTCTATTCCGACGGAATTTCCATCTCCCAACAGGCTCCATCTTTCCCTTACGACCTTTCTCTCAAAAGGAGCGCCGTCAAGCATTGTCCCGGCAAGTTCACTTATGGGTTCGATGTATAGTCTCCCGCCTGTTACGTTCTTGCTGCCGGAGAAATCTCCCCTCTCAACGACTATTACCTGCATATTGTGTTCAGCAAGCATATAAGCACAGGAAAGCCCTGAAAGGCCTCCCCCGACAATGACTACATCAATCTTTTCCATAATGATTGAGAGATCAGCCCTTGACATGGGACATAAATGTGTCCCATGTCAAGGGCTGATCTCTGTTCTCCCTTATAATTCTTCTTTTGTTTTTTTCAGTTCTCCCTTTAAAACAGGCAATATGTTAAAAATATCGTCCACAATGCCGTAATCGGCGTACTGGAATATAGGGGCATTCGGATCCTTGTTGATTGCAACAATAACCTTCGATGTATCCATCCCCATAGTATGATGGAGGGCTCCTGATATGCCGCAACCGATGTAGAGCTTTGGAGACACTGTTTTACCGCTTTTCCCTATCTGATCGTCATAGTCTCTCCACTTGGCGTCAACAACAGCCCGGGAAGCTCCCGCCCTGCCTCCCATGATATCTGCAATTTCTTCAAGTGTCCGGAAATTATCAGGGTCCTTCATACCTCTGCCGCCGCAAATAATAAAATCTGCTTCCTGTAGATCAATTTTATTTGTACCGGCCTTTTGTATACCAAGGACATTCATTCTTGTGTCTTTTTGTAAATCCACTGTTTCTTCTATAATCTCGCCGTTCAAAATCTTCTTTTCAATTGAGAAAGTATTGGGTCTGAATGTCACAAATGCAGTCTTACCGCCCCTGAATGCAACCCATGAAATGATCTTCCCTCCAAAAAGAGGTTTTTTAATCTTTGTGTCTTCACCTTCAGAGACTATGCCGATTGCATCAGAGACTATCGGTGCATCCAGCCTTGCAGCAAGTCTTGGGAAAAGGTCTTTACCGGTTACGGTGGAAGCCCCGAAAACCATACGGGGATTATATTTTATTATAAGATGTTCCATTACATGCGTGTAGGTATCCCACCTGTATTCCTCTAAAATATCTTTATCCACAATAATAATTTTATCAGCATAAGCTCTTAATTCTTCCGCTGTATGTTTTACATTACTTCCGATAAGTACCGCATACGAATCGGAGGAAGTTCCCTCATTAAGCTCTTTCGCCTTTGACAGAAGCTCGAAGGACGCTTTCCGCACCACACCTTCTTTACACTCTATAAATACAAATATATCCTTTGACATATCCGCTCCTCTTTTATAAAACTTTTGCTTCTTCTTTTAAAACCGCTATCAGACCTTTTACTTTTTCCTCCGGCGATGCTCCTTCAATAATTCTAACCGCCGGCCTTCCTTGCGGGGTTTCATAATATAGCACATTTATTCTTGCCGCACCTGTATCTATCGTTTCCCGTATGAGCCCCGTGGAGCAGGGGTCTATCAACGGTATGTCCGCTTTCATTGCTTTCATTACACCGGTAATCAGGGGCACTCTGGGCTCATTCAGCCCTTTCTGGGTAGTAAAAAGTGCCGGCAATTGTACTTCTATGGTTTCCCTTCCGCCTTCTATTTCGCTTTCCGCTAATGCCCTGTTTCCATTTACAATATCCAGTTTCATAACTGAATTTACATGAGGGATCCCTAAAAATTCAGCTGTCATTACCCCGATATTTGAACTTTCATCATCAATTGCCTGTCTGCCGCACAAAATAAAATCAAAACCTTCCTGCCTGGCAAAACCGGCAAGAATCTTTGCTGTAATCAACGGATCATCGCTGTCCAGATTGGTATTATCCAGTAAAAAAGCCTGGTCAGCGCCCATCGCAATGGCTGTCCGTAATGCTTCAATGGCCCTCTTGGAGCCGTATGTACAAACCGCTACCCACGTTCCTTCTGTTTTTTCTTTGATGCTTACCGCTTCTTCAACGGCAAATTCATCAAAAAAATTCATGTTATACTTGTTTTCAATCTCAAGCGATTTTTTATCGCTTTTTATTAAAATTCTTGCCTCTGTATCTGCAACCTGCTTGATAAATACCAGAATTTTCAACTTATCCGCCTCCTAAAATAAGTTTTCAGCTTACAGCTTCCAACAGTCAGCTTTTTTTAACCGACGGCCAACAGTTGTGTGCTGAATATTAATTTACAATTTTCCTATTATAGACCTTCCGATAAAATCCTTCAAGACTTCATGTGTCCCCCCGCCGTAAAGGAGGAATCGGGCATCCCTGAAATATCTCTGAGACTTGTATTCATAGGCAAAGGCATTAGCCCCATAGATCCTTGTCAATTCGTCAACCACTTTAAGGCATACTTCTGTTGCGTACATTTTTGCTTCAGCAGCAACAACCCTGCTTTCCATATTGTTCTCCAGCAGCCATGAGCCATAGTAAATCATCAGCCTTGCTGCATTCATCATGGTATCCATATCGGCAAATTTTTCTCTTATCAACTGATAATTGCCTATAGGTTGTCCGAAGGCCACCCTTTTTCTTGCAAATTCCAATGCTTCATTATATGCGCCTACTGCTATGCCAAGGGCCATTGCACCTGTCATTAACCTTACTTCATCCAGGATATCACTTACATAGGATACGCCCTTCCCGGGTTCTTTGCCAAGCAGATTTTCATAGGGTACCCATACGTTATCAAATACAAGTTCCCCGGTAACAGTGCCCCTGCATCCAAGTTTGTGAATAATCTGACCGGTTGAAAACCCCGGCGTTCCCTTTTCTACCAAGTAAAAGTTCAGCCCCTTCAGCCCCTTTGACGGATCTGTTGTGGCAAGGACAGTGCAGAAATCACATATAGGTCCGTTTGTAATCCACATCTTTGTTCCGTTTATCCGCCATCCGTCTCCATCCTGCACGGCCAGTGTCCTTGTAGCGCCGAGATCGGAGCCCGACTGATCTTCAGTAAAACACATTGTAGCAATCTTTTCCCCTTTCATTGCAGGATACAGACACCGCTCTTTAATCGCATCACTTCCAAACCGGTGTATGAAATATGTTCCCATAAGAATATTCATTATAGCACTCTGGGCAAAACCGACAGAACCACGGGCAATCTCCTCATAAAAAGTCATGCACATGATCTTATCCGCATTTAAACCGCCTATTTTTTCAGGATAACGTAATCCAAGATAGCCCAGCCTTGCAAATTCTTTCCACAGTTCCCATGGAAATTCGTCCTTCTCATCTATTTCCTGAGACTTGGGGACAACCATTCTGTCTATCATGTCGGCAACAGTTTTTTTAAAAAACCCTTGTTCTTCTGTTAATTGAAAGTCCATAATATTCCCCCCATTTAAAAATATAAAAATACCATTTTGTATACAATATTTAAAATGGGTCCGGCTTGTCAAGCAAAAATATTAACTATGCTTCAACAAAACCTCTCAATTTTTTTGCTCTCATAGGGTGCTTAAGTTTTCTTAATGCCTTTGCTTCTATCTGTCTAACCCTTTCTCTTGTTACGTCAAAAACCTGCCCGACTTCCTCCAGGGTATGATCATATTTTTCTCCCAGGCCGAACCTCATGCGTACCACCTTTTCTTCTCTCGGTGTCAGAGTGGCGAGCACCTGGTTTAACTGCTCCATAAGATCGCATGATATGGCAGTATCCTGGGGTGTTTGCGCCCGTTTATCTTCAATAAAATCATAAAGATGAGTATCGTCATCGTCGCTTATCGGTGCTTCAAGTGAAACAGGTTCCTTTGTTATCCTTAAAACTTTTCTTACTTTATCAGCAGAAAATCCTATCAAGGCTGCTATTTCATCGGGAAGAGGCTCTCTGCCGAGATCCTGTACAAGCTCTTTCGATGCTTTTATAATTTTATTAATAGTCTCAATCATATGAACAGGGATCCTTATCGTTCTTGCCTGATCGGCTATCGCCCTTGTAATTGACTGCCGTATCCACCATGTGGCGTAAGTGCTGAATTTATAACCACGCTTGTATTCAAATCTGTCTACGGCTTTCATTAATCCAATGTTGCCTTCCTGGATAATATCCAAAAGGGAAAGTCCCCTGTTTATATATCTTTTTGCTATGCTTACAACTAATCTGAGATTAGCCTTCACCAACTCGTTTTTTGCGCAAAGACATTTCTTTTCGGCGTCTTCAATCCTTTTCAGATAAGATTTGAGTTCCTTAGCAGAAGCCCCGGCCTCTTTTTCAATCTTTTCCAGTTTTTTGTGGAGTGCAGATAATTGCATTCCAGTTTCCTTGCTATTGCCTTTACAACATTTTTCCATATCAACTTCAATCCTGTAAATCCTTTCAACATATCTTTTTATCCTGCAGTTAATATTTTCGGTAATCTTTTTACCCAGATTCATTTCGCCGATTATTGCCTTTATTTTTGCCCTGTATTTTGTTCTGCTACCGTTGCTGCAATCTTTAAATTGCAGATAGATGCTTTTCAGCCCTTCCAGAAGCTCAATTATTTTTTCTTTCTGTAATTCTATGTCACACTCTGTTTCATCGTCATCTTCATCATTGCCGAAAATTATGTCTTTCATGGTTGTATTTGATGTTTTCAGGGATGCCAGAGCATTCAACAACTCTTTAACGGTGCCCGGATAAGAAACAATAACTTTTCTTATTTCTTCTTTTGCCTGTTCCATTCGAATGGCAATCTCTTTTTCACCTTCACGCGTGAGCAATGCAAGATCGGCCATTTCTTTGATATAATGTCTGATGGGATTGGTTAACTCATCAACATATGCTTCTTCAAGATCAGCGGTAAAGACCTCTTCAAATCTCTCAGTATCTGCAAGGTTTGTTTGGGTTTCCTCTGCCAGATCGAAAAGCTCCATATCATCGAATATGTTTTCGGGTTTATCACTGCCTTTTACGATAAGATACATTTCTTTATTTTCCTGATTTTCATCAGAAGAAAAAAATATCTTCGCTTTATCGGCCATTTTCACCTCACTTTTTATTGGTTGGTTTTAAAAAATGCCAGTACCTTTTTCTTCTCATTAAGAAGTTCAATAATCTCCTTGTCATCGCCCCTTTTTTCTGCTTCCAGCAGCCTTTCCGTAATTTTTTTTGCCTTATCTTTTATGGATTTATTCTCAACATGTCTGAAATAATCAAGTAAAACCTTTTCCAATTCATTCTCTTCATATCCCGCCACATCAAAAACAGCATTTGTTACCAAATCCCTCAAACTATCCTTTCCCAGGATGTTAATAAAGTTGTTTACCTCCATGCCACCTTTTCTATCAAAGAACTCGCACATATTCAACAATATCTCTTTTATATCGGCATCGTTTATGTAATTTATCACCCCCTTTTCTTTTAAAATCCTGAGCATGCCAGGTTTGCCAACCAAAGCCCCGATAACCCTTCTTTCAATGATAGTGGATGAAACATGGCTACCGGAGGGTTGTTCCGTTGTCCTCTCCTTTAATCCATCGCCGAAATGATATTCTTCCACCCCGGTTAATTCCGATAATCTCTTTATGTATAGACTTTTTTTCACACTGCCTCTAATGCCTTCAATGTAGGGCAGAACTGATTTTATAAACCGGTTCTTGTTTTCCAGTGTTCCTACTCCCCACTTTGCCATGCAGTAGTCAAAATAATAATCCAGTATGGGCTTTTTTGTGTCAATAACCTTGTTCAGTCCGTCTATCCCTTCTTTTTTTATAAAGCTATCCGGGTCATGGCCATCGGGCAATACAACCATATTGCCGTTAATATCCAGATCAGAAAGCCGGCCTATCAATTTTAAAGCGCTTTTTATACCAGCTTCGTCACCATCAAGCATCAGGGTTATATTATCGGTATAATTTCTTAATCTTGTGAGCTGCACTTCCGTTACCGATGTACCGAGTGTGGAAACAAGGTTCTTCAGGCCTGCCATATATAAGGCAATAAAATCGAAGTATCCTTCAACAATGAATACCTCGTTCTTTTCGGTTATATATTTTCTTGTTTTGTCGATGCCGAATAAAGATGCACCCTTTGAAAAGATAGGAGATTCCGGAGAATTTATATATTTGGGGAACCCGTCTTTCTCAATTGTTCTTCCTCCAAAGCCTATTACCTTTTTATTCACATCAAAAATCGGGACTACAATCCTGCCCATGAACATATCGTATATATCATTATCCTTGACCCTTAAAACCCCTGTACTCAAAAGGATATCTCTTGGTATGCCGGCATTTTTTATAAATGTCTGGATTGCACGTCTTGACCTGTCACTATATCCGATCTTAAATTCATCAATAACGTCGGAGGCTATTCCTCTTTTGGCAAGATACTCGCGGGCAAACCCGGCGTTTTTAATATTATGATGGTAAAAATCAGCTAATTTTGACATTGCATCAAACGAATTTGACCTTTTTGTGCCTCCTTTTTTAATTTCAACCCCGTATTCATGTGCAAGATTTTCGAGGGTTTCCTGAAAGGTCATATTTTCGAATTTCATCAGAAAATTGATTACATTCCCCCCTTCGTGGCATCCGAAACAATAATATATCTGCTTTTCAATGCTTACCGTAAACGATGGTGTTTTTTCGCTGTGGAACGGACATAAACCGATAAAATCTTTACCGCTTTTCCTTAATTTTACATGCTGAGAAACAACATCTACGATGTTTACTCTGTTAAGCAGCTCTTCCAGGGTTGATCTCATAAAAGTTCTACCAATGTTATCCCTGCATTTCTTTCGTCTCTTTCAATATTTTTTATGTATTTTGTTTCAAGTAGACGGTTTTTTACTGCATTCATCAGCCGGCCAGTCCCTATTCCATGAATAATCCTTGCCTTTGATATACCACGGACAACGGCCTTGTCCATAAATCTGTCAAGTTGTTCCAATGCT
>Ga0351900_1173_pt1 | contig 9899 bp, 6 predicted proteins | sample BONcelHT113001D3_FD_205827 | JGI IMG/M metagenome (GOLD analysis project Ga0351900, IMG submission 205827) | Enriched cells from coal bed in the Powder River Basin, Montana, United States - BONCAT cells T11 rep1 HSBNCT.T11.300.1.D3 ...
TGGTACCGGCAGTGTGCACGAGTTAACCGCTGTTGAATGCATGAAAGCAGGAGCCGACGACTATGTTCTGAAAGACCATCTGGTGCGAATTGGGCCGGCGATAGAGGCGTCGATCATCAAGAACAAGGCGCTGAAGCAAAAATATCTTTCCGAGAGGAAATTAGCAGAATCAGAACGAAAACTTCGCGCTATTTTTGAAAATGTAAACGATGCCATTTTAGTGATTGACGGCACCGTAATCGTTGACTGTAATTCTGCGGCCGCACAAATGTTCGGTCTGCCCCGAGAGAACCTCCTCTACCATTCCCCGGTCGAATTTTCGCCGCACGAGCAGCCGACAGGGTGCATTTCCAGGGAGCTGTTAGAAGATAAATTGAAAGATACCCTCCAGGGAAAGCCCCAGTTTTTTGAATGGCGACATCAGAAGGCAGACAACAGGCCTTTTGACGTGGAAATCGGATTGAGCCTTACCGAAATTGAAGATAAGCCAATGGTGCTGGCGGTCTTACGGGACATCTCGGAAAGGAAGAGCACAGAGAATATATTGCGTGACAATGAGGCTAAATTCAAACGCCTCTCTTTGGAGTTCACAACATTGCTGAACGCAATCCCTGACTATATTCTGCTCCATGCACCGGACATGGAAATACTTTGGACAAATAATGCAGTCAAGGAAAAGTTCGACGAAAAGATTCCTCTGCCGGAAGAGCGTAATTGTCATGCGTTGATTCATGGAATGTCTGTCTTCCATGATAAGTGTCCGGTACGGGAGTGCATCGATACGGGTATTCCTGTGAAGGATATTGTGAAAGTCCACGAAGTAATGACTTGGGAAATACGTGCAATACCGATCCTGGACGATGAGGGGAAACTTGAAAGTGTCCTCGAAATCTGTCGGGATATCACTGAAATGAAGAACATGGAGAAACAGTTGATGCATGCGCAGAAAATGGAAGTTGTTGGACAGCTGGCCGGCGGCGTCGCCCATGACTTCAATAACATCATAACGGCATTGATTGGGTACGGCAATTTGGTGCGCATGAAGATGGTTGTGGATGATCCTTCGATCTATTATGTGGATCAGATGCTTATTACCGCGGAGCGCGCGGCAGAGCTTACCCAGTCTCTTCTGGCATTCAGCAGGAAAAAAGAAAGTCATTTCCAGGTTTACAACATCAACGAAATGATCAGCAGTGTAGGAGAGTTCATCGTCAGACTTATCGGGGAGGATATCAAGATTAAGATTTCGCCCCATCAGGAACCACTCTTTTCAAAATTGGATTATTCACAGTTTGAACAGGTTTTATCGAACCTTGCGACAAATGCCCGCGATGCCATGCCGGAAGGCGGAGTCCTCTCCCTGTCCACGGAGCGGTGTGAGCTCGATGCGGACTTTGTCGCCACTCATGGCTATGGTGAGCCGGGGTGCTATGTAAGAATCAGCGTATCCGATACTGGTTGCGGCATTGATGAGAAAAACTTGTCACGGATCTTCGAACCGTTCTTTACGACGAAAGACATTGGTAAGGGAACCGGTCTCGGATTGTCGATGGCCTACAACATTGTTAAGGATCATAAGGGATATATCACTGTATATAGTGAAAAAGGAATCGGTACTACCTTCAATATTTACCTGGCTCTGCTTGAAGAAAATCCTCGCAAGGAGAGCGTCAGAAAACCTGCCAAACCATTAGGAGGAACGGAGACGATCCTGATTGCAGAAGACGAAGATTCGGTGCGAAAAATGCTGGCCCGGTTTCTGACGGACTTTGGTTACACGGTGTTGCAGGCAGAAGATGGTGAAGTGGCCTTGACGATTTTCAAACAAGCAAAAGATGAGATTCATCTGCTGTTGCTTGATGTATTGATGCCAAAGAAAGGTGGAAAAGAAGTAAGTATTGCGGTAAAAGAACAGCGCCCCGACATGAAAATCATATTCAACAGCGGGTATCCGCTGGACATGCTCCAGGAGAAGGACCTCCTGCACGAAGGAGTAGACTACTACCTGAAGCCTATCTCCCCCAATGAGCTGTTAAATAAAATTAGAGACGTTCTGGATAGACCTGAAAACATTTCTTCTCGTATATGACCAACTTGTTACAAAAAAGCTAATCATTCGATTGCAGATACTGTCGGTCCTTTCCGTAATACAAGGTAAGTCATTATGACAATTGCACTGAAAATATTCAAAATGCTGCCACTTTTCCTGAAAGTGTTGCTAGCCGGTTTCTTCTTGTTTCCCCTGACCATTTCGACGGGATGGACAGCTGAATCGAAAAACGTTCCCGTTCGTTCGGCCAGTGAAGTGGATTATCCTCCCTATTGCATCGTTCGTGCAGATGGGCATGTTGATGGTTTTTCTGTTGAATTGCTCAGGGCAGCACTCAAGGCAATGGGCCGTGATGTTACCTTCGAAACTGGTCTGTGGCAAGAAGTCAAGAAGGACTTGGCCGACGGCCGCATTCAGGTCCTTCCGCTTGTGGGTCGAACACCCGAGCGGGAAGGGCTGTTTGATTTCACCTTTCCCTACCTTACCATGCATGGTGCTATCGTAGTCCGTCAAGACACCAAGAACATCGCAACAATGGCTGACTTGAAAGGCAAGCGGGTTGCCGTACTGAGAGGAGACAACGCCGAAGAATATCTGCGACGCTCCGGTTCGAAGACGGTCATCCTGCCCCGACCCTCTTTCGAAGTCGCTCTCCGTGAACTTTCAGCAGGGAAACATGATGCGGTGGTTATCCAGAAGCTTGTCGCCTTTCAGATCATGCAACAGACAGGTCTCAAGAACCTCAGAACGGTTGGCCCACCGCTCAGGGATTTTGTTCAGGAATTCTGCTTTGCAGTGCGCAAAGGCGACCACAAACTGCTCGCCACCCTAAACGAGGGGCTGTCCATCGTGATTGCGGATGGAACATTCCGCCATCTCCATGCGAAGTGGTTCTCCCGCCTTGAGGCATTAGGCCGGACTAAAAGCCGTATCATCGTTGGTGGGGATAGCGACTATCCGCCGTACGAATATTTGGATCGAAACGGTCAGCCTGCCGGATTTAACGTCGATCTCACAAAAGCAATTGCCCGCCGGACAGGCTTGTCGGTTGAAATCCGGCTCGGCCCCTGGAACAAGATCCGACAGGGCTTAGAAAATGGAGAAATCGATGCGGTGCAGGGTATGTTTTATACCCCAGAGAGGGACCAGGATTTTGATTTTTCGCCCCCATCCTTGCTGGTTCTGCACGCGATCGTCGTCCGCAATGGGTCACCGAAGCTCTCAGATATGAAGGATCTTGCCGGAAAGTCGATTCTCGTCATGGCTGGAGACGTTATGGAAGACTTGGCCATCAAGATGGGATATCAAAAACAACTCGTTCCCGTCCCTTCCCTGGAGGAGGCATTACGTCTGCTGGCCGCGGGAAGGCATGATTGTGCCTTGGTTGCCAGGATTCCGGCGCTTTATTGGATTGATAAATACCATTGGCGAAACCTGATGGTTTCCGATACCCCGGTGCTCGACGCTGAGTATTGTTATGCGGTTTCCAAAGGCAAGGATGAGCTGCTGTCACAATTATCCGAAGGGTTAGCCGGCCTCAAGACAACTGGTGAATATCGAAAAATACGGGATACCTGGCTGAGTCCTTATGAGACGACCAGCGTAAGCTTCCGCGCATTCGTGAAGTATATCCTCATGATAACTCTGCCCTTGGTTGCCCTTCTATTTGGTTCCCTGCTCTGGTCACGTTCGCTCCGGAGACAAGTCACCAACCGCACCCGGGAACTGACTGATGAGGTTGCCAAACGTTTACGGGCCAGCGATGAGTTGCGTCAGGCAAAAGAGCTGGCCGAAGCGTCCAATCGGGCCAAAAGTGTGTTCCTGGCCAACATGAGCCACGAGCTGCGTACGCCGCTCAACGCCATTCTTGGATTCTCAAACCTCCTCTGCACAGATGCAAGCATATCCGAAGAGCAACGCAATACCTTGAACATCATCAATAAAAGCGGTTGTCACCTGCTCCAACTCATCAACGAGGTGTTGGACATGGCCAAAATTGAATCTGGTCGCATTGTCGTGGAAGAAACTGTTTTCGATGTAGTGCTGATGGTGCGTGACGTAGCCAATCTGATGGAGATGCGTGCAGGAGAAAAAGGCCTTTTCCTTACCTTGGATCAGTCTTCGGCATTTCCTCGCATCATTCGGTCTGACAGTGTTAAACTGCGACAGGTGCTGATCAACCTGGTGGGCAACGCACTCAAGTTTACCGATCAAGGCGGTGTAACGCTGCGTCTGGATGTGCGCCACGGTGATGCCCCGGAACAGCTGTTGCTGCTAATCGATGTAGAAGATACCGGTTGCGGCATTGCCCCTGAGGACCTTGGGCGCATCTTTGAACCTTTCGTGCAGGTTGGTGATCGAGATACCCAGAAAGGGACCGGCCTGGGTCTCACCATCACCCGTCAATTTGTGGAATTGATGGGTGGCCAGATTAATGTTGAAAGTATTCCTGGGGCTGGTTCCAAATTCCGAATTGCGGTGCCGGTCGGCAGGGCAGAGGATAGAGAGATTTCGGCAGCTGCGACCATGCGTGGCCGGCTTGTCGGCATGGCTGATGATCAAGCTGTATTTCGGGTTCTTATTGTTGAAGACGAGATTGAAAACCGGCTTCTTTTGCAGAGTTTACTCGAACAAGCCGGCTTCCAGGTGAGGCACACCTCGAACGGTGCGGCAGCCGTGGAGGCATTCAACGCCTGGCGCCCGCATTTTATCTGGATGGATATACACATGCCGGGTATGGATGGTTTCGAGGCAACACGGCGCATTCGCGAACTGCCCGGCGGAAAGGACGTGAAAATAGTTGCCTGCACTGCTTCAGTGTTTTCTAACGAGCGTGACAAGTGTCTTGCGGCAGGTATGGATGATATTATCCATAAGCCGTACTGTTTTGATGAACTGTTTGATTGTATGGCTCGTAACCTGAGTATACGATTTATTTATGATGTAGCTTCTGCTGGTCCTGCAATCGTACCGTCAAAAATCCTCCATCCTGAAGCAATCGCTCTCCTGCCGTTGGAACTGCGCATGGAGTTGGCCGACACCATTGTGAGTCTCGATGGCGTTAGAATTGCCGAACTTGTTAGTCGTATTTCAGAAACGGAACCCGCCTTGGGTAGCATACTGGCCCACTTTGCAGAGCAATTGAATTACACGGAGATCATCAGAGCCCTGCAAGCCTGTAAAGAGATACAAGACCGGGAGACACTATGAACGTAAAAGGGACAATTCTTGTGGTTGATGATACCCCGTCCGCTTTAAAGGTTCTGACTGACACACTCGCGGCGAACGGCTACCGGGTGCGCCCGGCCAACAGCGGAGAGTTGGCACTGGCTTCCGTATCTCAAAATCCTCCGGATTTAATACTGCTGGATATCCGCATGCCGGGAATGGACGGCTTTGCCGTCTGTCGTGAGCTTAAGTCACGCGAGGAAAGCCGTGATATACCGGTAATCTTCATCAGCGCGCTCACTGATTTGGATGATCGACTGGAAGGGTTCCGTCACGGGGCGGTTGATTTCATTACCAAGCCATTTCAACAAGAGGAATTGCTTGCCAGGGTGGGCACTCACGTGGCGTTACGACGATTGAGTTTAGCGCAACAGCAGCAAACCGTTGAACTGCAACAGTTGAATAATCAACTTCAAAGCGAGATCTGGCAACGAAAGACCGTAGAGGAAGAGCTTGCGGTTAAAGTCACACAGCTAGAAGGAACTCTTGCACGGGTGAAACAACTCGAGGGCATTATACCTATCTGTATGTACTGCAAAAAAATACGGGACGATAAGGATAGCTGGTCCCAGATCGAACTGTATATTTCGAAACATTCAGAAGCGTTCTTCAGCCATGGCATCTGTCCGGAATGTGAAAAGAAACAGCAGGAGGAGTTCGATAGGGCAAGAAGGTAGATAGTTTGGCTTTGAGGAAAATGTGTGAGGTCTTGATGTTTGGGGTCGACCATGAATGATGAAGATCTCATAGAAGCTTTAAAGACAGCTCTTGAGAGTCTGTTCCCAAAGAACTGCACCAAATGTGGGCGAAGATTCAGTACGTTTAAAGAATTTCTCCTCACTACTGCCCATTTGGGTGAACCGATTTTTTATGACGCAGTTAACAGCAATAACGTTCACTGCCCTCCATATGGAATTGTCGCGATGTTTAACTGTAACTGTAATACAACTTTGGCCGTGCGAATTAATAAATTATGCCCTGTGCCCTTGAATATCCTTCTGCGTTGGATAAATAGTGAAGCAAAGAGGCAGGGAGTTAGTGTAGAACACATCATGGCTCAAATCAGGGTAAAAGTTGACAATAAGGTTCTTGCGGACACCGGGCCGGTAAAGAATAATATGTAAATGACTTTTCGGTCTTTAAAATTTTTCTTTCGTCACTTTTGCTATTTGAATTTGCATAAATATTCCACTTCATGCAGCTTCTAACCAAGGATCCCCCCACCACTCTTTTCAGCTACCTCCCAACACTTGGCAAAAAGATTTGGCGTACTGAAAAAACCAGTTATCGCTTCAAGTGCTATCCGAGAGGTGACCCCATCATCGCCAAAAACCAAAGGGAATAATCATCAGCGGTTTAGGATTGCGCTATTTCAGCAGCTCTTTCCGAAGCTCTGTCTGTCCAGCACCTCCCTGATCTTGCGTAGCAGGTTCTGTGGGCTGACAGGTTTCATGACCAGATCACATCTCTCATCCTGTAAGCCTTTTTTATAGATGACATCCAACAGATATCCGCTCACGAAGATTGCCCGGACATTGCTTCCCGACTTTTTGATTTCGTCATAGGCGTCCTTTCCGTTCTTTTTCGGCATTATGACATCAAAAAGCAAGAGCTGAATCCTCTCCTTGTTTTCCTTGAATTTGCCGATTGCATCTTCCCCGTCAGTCGCCGTGATGACCGTATAACCGAAATCTGTGAGGAAACCTTTCGTCAGGTTCCGGATCATCGTGTCGTCCTCCGCCAGGAGGATCGTCTCAGTACCTCTTGGTATCGGTGGTGAAGGGGACTGTGCTCTCTCCTCAAGCGATTTTTCCTGTAACAGCGGCAGGTAGATCCTGAAAGTCGTCCCAATGCCTGGCTCACTGTAGATGTTTATGAAGCCGTTGTGCTGTTTAATAATCCCATACACGATCGAAAGTCCGAGGCCAGTTCCTTTTCCGACATCCTTGGTAGAGAAAAACGGTTCGAAGATCCTGGCAGTTGTTGCCGCATCCATTCCCGTCCCGGTATCGGTTACCTTGATGAGAGCATACCTGCCGGTCGCACCGAATTTGTGCGCATTAATAAATATGTGGTCGATCTCCACGGCTTCGGTGATAATCGAAAAGCATCCGCCAGCTGGCATCGCATCCCGCGCATTGGTTGCCAGGTTCATCAATACTTGCTCGATCTGCCCGCTGTCGACGTTAACCGTCAGGGTTTCTTTCTTGAAAGTTGTTTCCAACGCTATGTCCTCGCCGATGATCCTGCCGAGGAATTTCCCTACTTTCAGGATAAGCTCATTGAGGTTGACTGGCGCTGGCTGCATCACCTGTTTCCGGCTGAAGGCAAGAAGGCTCTTGGTTAAGTCCGCTCCCCGGTCTACCGCAGCAATAATCTGCTCCATGTCGTCATGGGACGGATCATTTTTTGCCATGTTCATTTGTACCAGGCTGCTAAAGCCGAGGATCGCGGAGAGTATATTGTTGAAGTCATGGGCGATACCTCCCGCAAGCTGGCCTACCGCCTCCATCTTCTGGGACTGGCGCAGCTGCGCCTCCAGCTTCCTGTTCTCAGTGATGTCGCGAATGTTGCACTGAATAACCTTGATTTTGTCAACCAAGTAGACATTACTGACAAACTCTACCTCGACCTTTCGTCCATCCTTTGTGGACAGGGGGAGATCATCGTAGCAGATATATTCTTTTTCCTGTAGCTTCCTGAAAGCATCCTTTGATGCTGCAATATCTTTGAATGCTCCGATTTCCCAGAGGTGTTTGCCGATAAAATCTTCTGAAGAAAATCCGAGGATTTCGCAGAGATACGGGTTGACGTCAAATATCAGTCCGGATTCTGCTTCGATAATCAGAATCCCGTCCTTTGAGGACTCAAAAAGCCGCCGATAGCGTATTTCCGAATCTCTGATCCTTCTAAATGATTCCTTTATCTCGGTGATGTCGTGAAAATACCATTCTCTCCCAAAGTACTTCCCGTTAGTTTCTATCAACGGGGCTGAATAACGCTCAAAGATCCTGCCATCTTTCAGCGTGATATCATCCCGGCTTTTCTCATCCCTGTGTGCATAGAGATACCTGATCTGTTCCTGAAAACTCTCCGCATCAACGACCTGTGCTGCAATAAATTGCAAAACTGGCGCTTCCCTCTTGGTGTCGAGTAACTCAGGGGGGAGGCCCCACATCTCAATTAACCGCCGATTATACAATGTTATCGTATCGTTTTCATCGACGACCAGTATTCCGTTAGTGGTTGTTTCCATCTGCGTGGTAAGGATGAGATTTTTTGACAGCAATTCTTCCTCGGTCCGTTTGCGCCCGGTGATGTCAGTCAAAGTAATGCGGCATTCCTGGCCTGAAGCGACGGCCAATGCTTCGATCTGCACGAAGAGCATGTTTTTCAGTGTCGTCTCGAACGTCTCTTTTACCAGACTTGTAAAAACTTTATTAAGGAAGTCAGCGAAGGGGGGACAAGTCTCAGCAGAGAGGAAATTCACAAACCGCAGGCCGATCAACTGAGAGCGCCCAATCTTAATAAGACTGGAGCCCATGAGGTTAACACTGCTGATACTACCTGCCCGGTCCAGAGTTAAGTAGCCTACTGGGGCGAACTCATAAAGGTCGGTGTACTTTTCCCGCGCTGCCTCCAACTCAGTCCTGGCCTGGCGAAGTTCATCGTTCTGCATCTCAAGTTCAATCTGGTGCACTTGCAGCTTATGGAGGAGACGCAGCGACTCTTCCCCAGATTCGGCGAGAGGTGCCAACCTTCCACGTATATCCGGCCGCTCTTCCACCAAGCAGAGTAGTTTGTCATCATCGATTCGTGCGATCTCTTTCTCTTCCACGGGATGCCCCTTCGAAAAAAATGAGTTTTGTAAAATAACTATGGGCTCATCATCCCCCAATTACTACTTTTTTAATCGATATTTCAGATTGTTAGCAAAATGGCAATCGATCTTAAAATCGAATACTGAACTGATTCAGTGTTAAACCACAATTAAGGGTCCTTGCTGACACCCTTTCAAAACGAGGATTTAAAATCGTTTGTGTAAATGGCTATTAACGGTTAAGATTTCATTACGGTTATCAGTTAACCCGCAGGCCAGCTCAACTTGATAACAGGGTTGAAGTCCTCCGAAAGAAATTAGCCCTTTGCCATTCTCAGAAATATAACCATTCATCTAACTGGATGATCGTTAACCAGCCAGTTTTTGAATAATTAAGCGACATCCATGGCGTCGCGGAAAGGATTGATACGCACCATTGAAAGGATCTCCTGATACGAAAGTCATGCAGAACGCTGTTGCAACGTCTCTAATTTTCGTGACCGATTACTTGGCTTCGTCTCGAGTCATCCAGTTGGCGGTTCTCAAAAATGATGGAACAATCAGATCGGCCAACCAGGCTTTTGCTGATTGTCTCAAAATAGAAAGAATTGAGATGGTTGGACAAGGCCTTCAAAACTTTCTCACAGAGCCTGATGGTGTGCTGCTGGCACGTTGGTTCTCTGGATCGGTTGCTCTTCCGGATCGAGAGTTTTTGCTGAACGTCGTGGATAAAGACCAGGTTCCGCGATCACTGGTCTGCCGTTTAGGAGTCGTGGAAAACGGGTATCTTCTGATTGCGGA
>Ga0351900_1247_pt1 | contig 9761 bp, 7 predicted proteins | sample BONcelHT113001D3_FD_205827 | JGI IMG/M metagenome (GOLD analysis project Ga0351900, IMG submission 205827) | Enriched cells from coal bed in the Powder River Basin, Montana, United States - BONCAT cells T11 rep1 HSBNCT.T11.300.1.D3 ...
GCGACCCGTTAACCGACCACATTCCGCTGATGCCCACCAAAGATGAAGCAAAATTGTTAACCACCCAGTATGACGGGCGCTTTGTTGAAAGTATCGGGTTGCTGAAAATGGATTTCCTCGGGCTTAAAACTCTATCGATAATCCGCGAAACACTCGATAACATAAAACTATCGAAAGGACTGGTTATTGATATCGACCACATACCGCTCGATGACGAAAAAACCTACGAGTTATTTAGTCATGGCGAAACAACCGCAGTTTTTCAGTTCGAATCCGACGGAATGAAAAAGCACCTGCGCGACCTCAAACCCAATCGTTTTGAGGATTTGGTTGCCATGAATGCCTTGTACCGTCCGGGCCCCATGAAATACATAGCCAATTACGTTGCCCGAAAACATGGCAGGGAAAAGGTAGATTACGACCTTCCGCTGATGGAAAAATACCTGAGCGAAACATACGGAATTACGGTATTTCAGGAACAGGTAATGTTACTCTCGCGTTTACTGGCCAATTTTACCAGGGGCGATTCCGATACCCTCCGAAAAGCAATGGGTAAAAAAGATATTCAGGTGATGAACAAACTGAAAGTGAAATTTGAGGAAGGATGCAAAGCCAATTTTCAGTTTATTGACGAGTGCAATTTAAAAGGTAAAAAAGTTGACGACGTAATCGAGAAAATCTGGAAAGATTGGCAAGCCTTTGCCGAATATGCCTTCAACAAATCGCACTCGGTTTGTTACGCATACATTGCATACCAAACCGGTTACTTAAAAGCTCATTTTCCGGCCGAGTTTATGGCGGCCAACCTTAGTCGCAACCTCAACAACATAACCGACATCACCAAACTGATGACCGAATGTAAACGAATGAAAATGAACGTACTGGGCCCCGATGTAAACGAAAGTTTCATCAAATTTACAGCCAACAAAGCCAGTGACATCAGGTTTGGAATGGGCGCCATTAAAGGCGTTGGCGCCGGAGCTGCACAGGATATAATTACTGCGCGCCAGAAACATGGCGAGTTTAAAACCATTTTCGAATTTGTTGAAAATGTAAACCTGCAAACCGTAAACAAGAAAAACCTCGAAGCTCTTTCAATTGCGGGCGCTTTCGATAACCTCGAAGGCATTAAACGCAGCAGCTTGTTTGCCGGCGACGATGAAAACGATTCCACCACTTTCATCGAAAAACTCATCAGGTACGGAAACCTTGTTCAGCAGGAAAAAAACAGCGCACAACAAAGTTTGTTTGGCGCTTTGGGCAGAAGTCAGGCAATTAGAAAACCTGTCATTCCGCAAGTTGAAGAGTGGGCAAAACTCATTCTGCTTGAAAAGGAAAAAAGCCTGATTGGTATTTACCTTACCTCACATCCACTCGATGATTACCGGCTCGAAATCGATAGTTTCTGCTCCCGCGATGTATTTCTGAAAGACCTGAATAACGACATTGAAAGTCATAAAAATAAAGAGTTTACTTTTGGCGGAATGGTCACTGCCTCGCGCGAAGCAACCTCGAAAAACGGAAATCCTTTCAGCTCGTTTACCTTATCAGATTATACTGATTCGTATGAATTTTTCCTGTTTGGGCAGGACTATGTCAACTTTCATAAATACTGTAAAACCGGGCTGTTCCTGTTGGTAAAAGGCGGTGTGAAACAGCGCTACAACGGCGACAGTTACGAATTCAAAATATCTCAAATCGAGTTGCTTTCCGAAGTCAGAAAAAATTATGTGAAAAGTATAACGCTCAACCTGCCTGTTCAGAAATTAAACGAAGAAGTTGTTGAACGGATAGAAACAATGGCAATAAACAATAAAGGAAATACATTGTTGAAATTCAATATTTACAATCTGGAGAATAACATGAATATTCAAATGTTTTCGAGAACTGCAAAGATAAACCTCACCGATTCGATTTTGAAGTTTTTTGATGAGGAACTAAACATTACGTATAGGATTAATTGACTAATTTTGCACGAACATTAAACGAAATATTAACAGTTAAAAAATAATATTATGGCTATTGAAATTACAGATGCCAATTTCGAAGAATTGGTGGTAAAATCGGACAAACCGGTTATGATTGATTTTTGGGCAGTTTGGTGTGGACCATGCAGAATGATTGCACCTATTGTTGAGGAAATGTCGCACGAATACGAAGGGAAAGCGGTAATTGGCAAAGTGGATGTTGACTCAAATCCCAATGTGGCAATGAAATACGGAATCAGAAATATTCCAACCGTGCTTTTCGTAAAAGGCGGACAAGTGGTTGACAAACAGGTTGGTGCCGCTCCAAAACAGGCATTTAAAATGAAGTTGGATGCACTCATTTAAATTAAAATGATAACTATTATTCACCGGGTGACTGCTGTTTTCAACTCATAGTCACCCGGTGAATTTTTAACGGCATTGTGAAGAATATTTTCGACATAGAACAGTTTCACCAGTTCGACAACCTGGGTTTGATAGCCCGCGAGGTTGTTGAAGGTTTTATTACCGGTTTGCACCGAAGTCCGTTTCATGGTTTCTCGGTTGAATTTGCCGAACACCGTTTGTACAACCAGGGAGAATCGACTAAACACATCGACTGGAAACTGTTTGGCCGCACTGATAAATTATTTGTAAAACAGTATGAAGAAGAAACCAACTTACGCTGTCAGTTGGTTATCGATACCTCTTCTTCGATGCTTTTCCCGTATTCTAAGGGCGAAAAACATTTGCGGAATAAACTGGCTTTTTCGGTTTACACAGCGGCTGCGCTCATTTACCTTTTGCGCCAGCAGCGCGATGCTGTTGGATTAACGCTTTTTTCTGATGAAATTGAATTTAATACCAATCCAAGAATTTCGTCGGTTAATGCCGAACTGATGTACGGAAAATTATCTGAACTCATTAAACCCGAAAACGCCCACCTGCGAAAAAACACAAATACCACCGAAGTTTTGCACCAGATTGCCGAGAACATCCACAAACGTTCGCTGGTAATCATTTTCAGCGATATGCTCGACAACCGGAAAACCGATGAGCTTTTTTCGGCGCTGCAGCATTTGAGATACAACAAACACGAAGTAATTCTTTTTCATGTCACCGACCATGCTTTGGAGCGCGAATTTCAATTCAGCAACCGGCCACATAAATTTGTTGATTTGGAAAGTGGCCAGATGGTGAAATTCAATCCGGCTGAAGTTAAAACTCACTATATTTCAACCGTAAATTCCTATTTCGAAGATTTAAAGGTGAAGTGCGGCCAGTACCAGATTGACCTTGCCGAAGCCGATATCAATAAGGATTTTCAGCAGGTTTTACTTTCATTTTTGGTAAAACGGAAGAAGCTATATTGACCTGATAATTTTTTAGCAATGAGAATTAAAAAGCTTTTATCCCTGTTTTTTATTAGCTGGCTTGGAATTACAATTACCTTAAAAGCCCAACCCGGAGAACCCATTTCCGATATTTCAGCTTTCTGTTCGCAGCAAAAAGGATTTAATCTATTGGGGAAATTCGATGTATCGTGGAGTAACACGGGTTTTACCCAGAAGGAATTCAGCACGATAAAGGATTTGGGTTTTAATTTTGTTCGTCTTCCGCTTGATTACAGAACCTATACACAAGCAGGAAACTGGGATAATTTCATTGAAGCTCAGATGACAAAAATCGACCAGGCTATTGTTTGGGGTGAACAATACAATGTGCATGTTTGCATTAATCTTCACAGGGTGCCGGGATACTGTGTAAATCCCACCACACTTCCGGCAAATCAGCAGTTAAATCTCTGGACCGACAGTGTAGCCCAGAAAGCATTCGTAAAACACTGGGAATTTTTTGCTAATCGTTACAAAAACATTCCCGCCGAAAGATTGAGTTTCAATCTTGTAAATGAACCCAGCAATGTTACAGAAGCAGTTTATGTTTCGGTTATGAAAAAGGCCATTGATGTAATACACAACATTTCGCCAAAACGTGTAATTTTTGTTGACGGATTGGATTACGGGCGCAAAATTCTTCTTACGCTGAAAGGAATGCCAAATATAGCACAGGCAATGCACAGTTACGACCCGTTTCAACTTACACATTACAAGGCCGATTGGGTGAGCGGTTCTTCCGATTGGCCGGTTCCGCAATGGCCAATGCTGAATGTTTCGAACTATTTGTATGGTCCGTGGAAAAGCGAATTTAAAAGCACCCTGACAATGCAGGGCAATTTTCCGGCAGGAACAGAAATCATTGTCAATGTCAGGCAAGTCTCTACCGAATCGACACTCCGGATAAAAGCTGGAAATACGGTCGTTTACTCTAAAAAATTTGTATGCGGGCCTGAGTTGGGAACCGATTTCACAAAAATTATTGAAACTCAGTGGGGCTATCAGAACATTTCGAACAAGGATTTTTCGGTTACACTCACCGGACAGACTTCTGTTATTTCCTTCGAAAATGCCACAGGCGACTGGATGACAATTAATTCCATTTCAATTAAACAGGGCGATGTATTGAAAATCTATTCACTTTCCGATAATACCTGGGGAAAAAAACAGGAAACCTACAAAATTGATGAAAAGGGAAATTTGAAAGATGCCAACGGTGACGATTTACTTCCATTTAAAGATTATAAGCTGTTTTTTGATGCGGCAAAAGAACATAATATTCCGGTGATGGTGCAGGAATTTGGCGTTCATAATAAAACCCCGCATTCAGTGGCAGTGGCGTTTCTGACCGATTTGAGCGCTTTTTTCAAGCAACAGAATGTGGGCTGGGCGCTTTGGAACTTAACCGGAAGTTTTGGAATACTTAACAGTTCGCGCACCGATTGTACCTACGAAACTTACCAGGGTTACAAACTCGACCGCGAAATGCTGGATGCGCTTACAAAATCGGGAACAACCAGTACTTCGGTTATTAAAAAGCAAAATCACTTCAAATTATTTCCCGTACCTGCAAAAGATGTTTTGTTTTTTTCTTCTGATGATATCAGTGGTATGACAAAATTTGAAATCAGGGATATAGCCGGTCGTTTACAAATTGTGTTCAATATCGAAATAATTGGTTCTGATATTGCCAAACTCGACATTAACGGAATGAAAACTGGAATTTATCTGCTTTCGGTTACAAATAATGACAATCATTTTACGACCAAATTCCTGGTTGAATAATCCTGAAATACACATTTCAAAGTCATGTAATTTCAAAGTTGAAGTCATGTAATTTCAAAATAGAAGTCATGTAATTTCAAAGTTAGTGTTGTGTAATTTCAAAATAAATAATACATTTGCATCTGACAGATAATGTATTATGATACTAAACAGAGAAATAGAAATTCCAATACGTAAATATGGGATAAAGTACCCGGTAATCGCATTAACCGGACCCAGACAATCGGGGAAGACCACGCTGCTGAAAACCCTTTTTCCGGATTATGAATATGTCAGCCTTGAGAATCGGGATATCAGAAGTTTTGCTGAAACCGATCCAAACGGATTTTTAGACAGATACGCTGAAAAAATTATCTTCGATGAAGTACAGCGTGTTCCTCCGCTTTTTTCGTACATACAAACCCGGGTTGACGAAAGCCCGGTGATGGGACGATATATTTTGTCGGGTTCGCAAAATTTTCACCTGATGGAAAATATTACGCAAAGTTTAGCCGGCAGAGTGGCTATTTTCAAATTGTTTCCGTTCGATTTAAAGGAGTTAAACTCATACAATTTAATCAATGAAGATTATCTTGAAAACCTTGTTAAAGGATTTTATCCGGCCATTTTCGACCGCGAAATTCCTTCGCGGGTTTTCTATTCGAATTATATTCAGACTTACATTCAAAGGGATGTTAGCGAACTGATCGCGATAAAAGATATCAGGCTGTTTCAGAATTTTCTGGGTTTGTGTGCAACCCGTGCAGGACAACTGCTAAATCTCAGTTCGCTTGCTTCCGATTGCGGAATAACACAACCCACCGCAAAAGCATGGCTTTCGGCACTCGAAAACAGTTACATTCTTTTTCAGCTTTTCCCTTACCACGAAAATTTCAGTAAAAGAATTGTAAAAACCCCAAAACTTTATTTTTATGATACCGGACTGCTTTGTTATTTGCTAAAAATTACCACCCGCGACCAGATTTTAACGCATCCGGTAAAGGGAAATCTTTTCGAGAATATGATGATTGCCGAATTTGTAAAACGAATCCATCATAAATATACGTTTCAGGATGTTTGGTTTTGGCGCGATTCTGCTGGCCACGAAGTTGATTTTGTAATTCAGGACGGGCAAAAATTACACATCGTTGAAATGAAAGCCGGACAAACCGTTATGCCCGATATGTTTAAGGGACTTACCTGGTGGGAACAGGTTTCGGGAAAACAGAACCTTTCGAAAACATTGGTTTATGGCGGCAACGAACGTCAAACGCGAAGTTTGGGCGAAGTTTTGCCATGGAATGAGTTTGGCAAATAAAAAAAGTTACATAGCAATAAATTCCAGATTGTTTCCCATGTAAATCGATTTTAAATCAAAAACTAAATCGACAAATTCGCGCGAATTTGTCGAATGAACTGGATGAATTCACGCGAATTCATCGACTTGTAACCAACCAATTGGTATAAATTTATGCCCCTTTTTCAACAAACTCAGGATACTTATGCTAAAAAAATCGATTTTGAACATTCATTTTACTTTTCAATTTAAAAAACCTAATTTTAAGCGCTTAACTTTTTTTAAACCCGTAAATCCATGTTAGTAAAAGCCTTCGGAAGTGCAGTTTTTGGAATAGATGCCACAACAATAACCATTGAAGTTGATGTAACCACAGGAATAAAATTTATGCTGGTTGGCCTGCCCGACAGCGCTGTGAAAGAAAGTCAGCAGCGCATTGAGTCGGCATTGCGGTTAAACGGTTACAAGTGGCCCAAATACAAAATCATTATTAACATGGCTCCTGCCGATATCCGCAAAGAGGGTTCGGCTTATGATTTGCCTCTGGCAGCGGGTGTTCTGGCAGCTTCGAATCAAATCAGCCCCGATTTGCTTGCAAAATATGTGTTGATGGGAGAACTCAGTCTTGACGGAACTTTGCAACCCATAAAAGGCGCCCTGCCCATTGCAATTAACGCCCGCAAGGAAGGTTTCGAAGGTTTTATCCTGCCAAAACAAAATGTTCGTGAGGCAGCAGTAGTCGATACTTTAAAAGTTTATGGAGCAGAAAATATCCGTGAAGTGATTGACTTTTTAAACGGCGAAAGCACGCTGGAACAAACCATAATTGACACCCGCGCCGAGTTTTATGCCCAGGTTAACAACAACGCCCTTGATTTTGCCGACGTAAAAGGACAGGAAAATGTAAAACGTGCGCTGGAAATTGCCGCTGCAGGTGGGCACAACATTATTTTGGTTGGTCCTCCCGGCGCCGGGAAAACCATGTTAGCCAAACGAATTCCGGGAATACTTCCTCCGTTTACATTGAAAGAAGCTTTGGAAACCACCAAAATCCATTCGGTTTCGGGAAATATGGACAAGGAAACTTCGCTGATGACACAGCGGCCATTTCGAAGTCCGCACCATACAATTTCTGATGTCGCGCTCGTTGGCGGCGGAAATTACCCGCAACCCGGTGAAATTTCGCTGGCACACAACGGCGTACTTTTTTTAGATGAATTACCCGAATTTAAACGAACTGTGCTTGAAGTGATGCGCCAGCCGCTCGAAGACAGGACAATCACCATTTCGCGCGCCAAATTTTCGGTGGAATATCCCGCAAGTTTTATGCTGGTTGCTTCGATGAACCCCTGCCCATGCGGTTATTACAACCACCCCACCAAAGATTGCGTTTGCGGACCGGGTGTGGTTCAAAAATACCTGAATAAAATTTCCGGGCCACTGCTCGACCGAATTGATATTCACCTGGAAGTTGTTCCTGTGCCATTTAAAAAACTGTCGGAACTCAATTCTTCCGAAAACAGCGCTGCTGTTCGCGAGCGGGTTTTAAAAGCCCGGAAAATTCAGGAAGAACGGTTTGCCGACCACAAGGGAATTTATGCCAACGCACAAATGACTTCGAAACTCATAAAAAAACATGTGGTTTTGGATGAAACCAGCAACGACCTGATTCGAAATGCAATGGAAAGACTTGGCCTCTCTGCCCGTGCTTACGACCGCATCCTGAAAGTCTCGCGCACCATTGCCGATTTGGAAGGTGAAGAAGATGTTCAGCCACACCACCTTTCTGAAGCCATTCATTACAGGAGTTTGGACAGGGAAAGTTGGGGGGCGTGAGTTATGATTATAAATGATTGAGTTGCAAACTCTTTACAGAGGGGAACGATACGTCCCAAAAATTGGGACAGTTGACGTGAACGAAAAAATCGTACTGTTGAATTTGCAGATACGGAATACAATAAACCTTTATGTGGTTGATACTTCAATTTTTTTAATAATGTTATTTTGAACCATTAGTTAATTGACTGAATATTATTTCACTTCTTCAAAGTCAAAGTATTCTACTTTTAACTCAACTTTTTTTGACCACTCAGAAGGCACATCTGATATGTAGAAACTAAATTTTCTACTATAATTTGGTTTTAGTGGTTCAGTTGAGCTAAAATTATTTGAATTAGAAATTGGCCATCTTGGTACTTCAAATATTGGTTTGTTATTTTTATCAAAGAAATAAATAACAACTTTTACTATCCTTAATGATTTTGAACCAATGTTTTTAATTTCACCTTCTATATTTGGTTCATTATAGATTGAATTTTCAATTTTAATATTTTTAATAACTATACTATCCATATATCTTTCCTTAATATCAATGGCTATTTCTTCATTATTATATTCAATGGAATCATTAGTTTTACTACTTACTTCATTATGTGATTTTTGAGAACAATTAGCCATAAATAACAAAATTAGAATTGTTATATCAGTATAGAGCAAAATTTTATACCCAATATTTTTCTTTTTAATTAACATCTCCACAACAGCACTTATTGGTGCTATTATTCCAGTTGCTATTGTTAAAATTACTAATGATCCAAAAAAGAATGCTACACCATCAAGAGCATTCCAATCATTTATCATAGCAAAACTAAAACCAAAAATCATATATAAAATAAATTCAGCAACCAGAGCAATCATTGCTAAAAAGAATATTAAAATTGAAGTTCCAAGTTTCATTTTTAAAAAGTTCTAATGTTTTGAGAGCATTTCTTGAACATACGAAGGTAAGTCTCCAAATTTTGCTTTTAGTTTTTTTATGATTTTAATATCATCAGATTGCCATTCAACCTGTGTTCTATAAATAGGTTTTGAGAAAGGTGCTGGGATTTCATCAATGAATAGAATTGTCAAAACCCTATTTGCCGGAATTTTTTTTTCATATGTGCCACCTAAAACATCACCCTTAAATGAGCCATCTACCCACCCCTTTGTGGTTAAATGATAATACTGAAATTCTTTGCTCAAAGCCATAGTTTCTTTTTTCGAATAAAGATAAAAAGAAAAGCTTTAAAAGTGTTTAATACTAATTAATTTGAAAATTTATAATTTAAATTTTCATAAAATTCAACCCGCGCTACTGCGCGATTGCAAAGCGTTGAACTCCAACACAAGCAAGCCCTTTCAAACCTTTATTTCTCATTTGCCCCCGGGCAAATCCAGTAGGTATAACCGGTTTTTGATTTAAATGCAGGGTCGCGAATCCCCCGGGTTTCGGAAATGTGTTTTTTGGTATGAGCTAATTGCATGTGTGCATTATGGGCTACTTTTGTTGCCCAGGCT
>Ga0351900_1070_pt4 | contig 9286 bp, 6 predicted proteins | sample BONcelHT113001D3_FD_205827 | JGI IMG/M metagenome (GOLD analysis project Ga0351900, IMG submission 205827) | Enriched cells from coal bed in the Powder River Basin, Montana, United States - BONCAT cells T11 rep1 HSBNCT.T11.300.1.D3 ...
CTACATCGTCGTCGGCACCGGCATCGGCAGCGCGATCATCCTCGATGGTCGGCTGCACCGCGGCCGGCACAACGCCGCGGGCGAGGTCGGCCACATCACGATCCGGGCGGGCGGCGATCCGTGCTCGTGCGGCAACACCGGCTGCGTCGAATCGTTCGCGGCCGGCCCGGCCATCGGCCGCGCCTACGGCCGGCTGCTGGCCGCCCGCGGCTTCCTCGATGGGGCCATCACCGCGGCCGAGGTGGTCGAGCGGGCGCGGCAGGGAGACGCGGACGCGCTGGCCGTGCTGACCGACGCGGGCGAAGCGCTCGGCACGGCGGTGGCGACCCTGGCGATGATCCTCGATGTCGAGTTGTACGTCATCGGCTCCAGCGTGGCGAAGGCCGGCGACCTGCTGCTCGAGCCGGCCCGCCGCGCGCTGATCCATCACGCGCACTGCTCGGTGGCCGAGCGCGTGCGCATCGTCCGCTCGGAGCTGGAGGACGAAGGCCCGATCCTGGGCTGCGGCTGGCTGGCGCGGCAGAATAGCCGGATTTGACACGCGCAGCGTGAACAGGATTTCAGGATGATTTTCTGTGGTAATCCTGTTCACGCTGCGCGTGTAAATCCTGTCTGAGGTATCAAGATGATTGATCGCCCGATCCTGGCGTTTCCTCCCGAAGTGTGGGCGACCACGCAGCCTGATCCCCGTGCGGCGGCCATCAAGGCGCGGCTGCGCGAGACTCCGCGCTGGGTGGATGTCGAGCGCGCCCGCATCACGACGGCCAGCTATCGCGCCAGCGCAGGCCAGCCGATGCCGCTCCGCCGGGCGCGGATGCTCCTCGACCTGGTCCGCCAGATGCGCATCGCCATCTACCCCGACGAACTGATCGTCGGCAACCGCTCGCTCCTGCCGCGGATGGGCGTGATCGCGCCCGAAGGCGCGGTGGATTGGGTGGATCGCGAGCTGGACATTCTGCCGACCCGGCCGCAAGATCAATTCAACATCAGCCCGGAAGTCATTCGGGAGCTGCGGGATGAGATCTTCCCCTACTGGCGCGGCAAGACGCTCGAAGACGCGGTGGCTGCTCGTCTCCCGGAGGATGTTCGGTGGGCGATCAAGGGCCGGGCCTTCAGCGTCAACCAGACCGACCACGCCCAGGGCCACATCCTGCCCGATGTCGAAGGCTGGCTGCGGCTGGGGATCAGCGGGCTGCGGGCACAGGTCGAAGCGGCAGCAGCGGCCTCATCCTCCGACAGATGTAGCGTAGCCCCTTGTGGGCGTCCCGACGGGCGTCCCGATGGGCACAAGGCCCGATGCTACAGTGGCATGTCCGATCATGAGGGAGAGGTCGGCTTCTACGACGCCGCGCGGATCGCCCTGCAAGCCGCCAGCGAATTCATGGCGCGCTACGCCGACCTGGCCGAGCGGATGGCGGATGACGCGTCATTGCGAGCGCCCTTTGCGAAGCAATCTCCCGCCGGTGAAGAAGATTGCTTCGGCCCAAAGGACGGGCCTGTCGCTGATGTGTCATTGCGAGCGCCCTTTGCGAAGCAATCTCCGGCGGATGGGGGAGATTGCTCACCTGCACTGCACCTGCCGGTGTGTGCAGGTGCAAGTGTCGGCCCAAAGGGCGGGCCTCGCAATGACGGACGCCGCGCCGAACTGCTCGGCATCGCTGAACGCTGCCGCTGGCTGTCCGAGCACTCCGCCCGCGACTTCCCGGAGGCGCTGCAGGCGACCTGGTTCCTCTTCGCCCTGCTTCAGATCGAATCGAACGCCAGCAGCTTCTCGCCCGGCCGGCTGGATCAATACCTCTGGCCCCATCTGGAGGCCGACCTGGCCGCGGGCCGCCTGACCCTGGCCCAGGCGCAGGCGTGGCTGGAGCTCCTCTGGCTCAAGTTCAACGAGATCGTCCTCTTGCGCAGCAGCGCGAGCGCACGCTATTTCGCCGGATTCCCCATTGGTTTCAACCTGATCGTGGGCGGGCAGATCCCTGCGGGCGGTGAGCGGCGTCCTGAGTCAACCGAAGGGCGTGTCGAACCGTTGCACCCTTCGACAGGCTCAGGGAGCGGGGATGCCACCAATCCGCTCAGTTATATGTGCCTGCGCGCGCAGGCCGACCTGGGGCTGACGCAGCCGAACCTCTCGATCCGCATCCACCGCGCCAGCCCGCCGGAGTTCCTGGCCGCGGCCAGCTTCGTCGTCGGCAAGGGGAGCGGGATGCCGCAGGTGTTCAACGACGAGGTGATCATTCCCGGCCAGTTGCGCCGCGGGATCGCGCCGGCGGACGCGTTGAACTACGCGGTCGTCGGCTGTGTCGAGCTTTCGACGCCCGGTAAGGCGCTCGGCTGGAGCGATTCGGCCATGTTCAACATGGCGCGCATCCTGGAGCTGACCCTCTTCGGCGGCAAAGATCCGCAGACCGGCGCGCAGATCGGGCTGGACACCCCGCCGCTCGACCAAATGGCCTCGTTCGCCGAGTTGGAGGCCGCCTACGACGCGCAACTGGCGCACTTCGTCGAGCTGATGATCGCGGGCTGCAATGTCGTGGATCGCATCCACGCTGAGTTGCTGCCCTCCCCCTTCCTCTCGCTGGTGATCCAGGACTGCGTGGCGCGCGGGGTGGATGTGACGGCCGGCGGCGCGCGCTACAACTTCTCCGGGCCGCAGGGGGTGCAGATCGCCAATGTGGCCGACAGCCTGGCCGCGGTGCGCCGGGCAGTCTTCGAGGAGCATTGGGTGGCGGCGGGTGGGCTGCTCGACGCGCTGCGCGGCGATTTTGCCGAAGCAGAAGCGTTGCGCCAACGGCTGATCAACCGCGCGCCCAAATACGGCAACGACGACGCGCGGGTGGATGCCCTGGCGCAGCGGTGGGGCGACCGTTTCAGCACGCTGGTCGGCCGGCATCCGACGATCCGTGGGGGCGCGTATCAGCCCGGCTTCTACACGGTGTCGGCGCACGTGCCGATGGGCGCGGCGGTCGGCGCGCTGCCCGATGGCCGGCACGCGGGCCAGCCATTGGCCGACGGCGGGCTTTCGCCCATGACCGGCCGCGACCGCGCGGGGCCGACCGCCGTGCTCCGGTCGGTCAGCAAGCTCAACCTGGAGCTGGCTTCCAACGGCACGCTCCTGAACATGAAGTTCCTGCCTTCCTTCTTCCAGCAGGGCGATGCGTTGGACAAGTTCGTGCTCTTGCTGCGCGGCTTCTGCGCGCTCAAGATTCCGCACGTGCAATTCAACGTCGTCGCGGCGGAGACGCTGCGTCACGCGCAGGCGCAGCCGGAAGAACACCGCAACCTGGTGGTGCGCGTGGCGGGGTATAGCGCATATTTCACCGAACTGGATTGCAAGTTGCAGGATGAAATCATAGAACGGACTGAATTTTCGGAGGTAACATGTTGACAGGTAAAGTGATCCTGGTAGTCGGCGGCGCGGCGGGGATCGGCCGCGCCACCGCGGAGTTGTGCGCCGCGCGCGGCGCGGCGGTGATCGTGGCGGATCGGGATGCGATCGCTGGCGCGGCCGTGGCAGCCGTGGTTGGCGGGCTGTTCGTTCCCGTGGATGTGACCGACGCCGCTTCGGTGCAAGCCTTGATGGCGGCGATCGCGGCAAAACATGGCCGCCTCGATGCGCTGATCCAGGCCGCGGGCATCCTGAAGGGCGCGTACACGCCGGTGGATGAATTCCCGCTGGAGACGTGGCGGGCGGTGCTGGAGGTGAACGTCACCGGCAGCTTCCTCTGCGCGAAACACGCGACCCCGCTGCTGAAAAAGGCGGGCGGCGGTGTCATCGTCCTGATTTCGTCGGGCGCGGCCGTAGGCGGTAGTTCATCGGTGGCGTATGGCGCCAGCAAGGGCGGGGTCAACGGTCTGGGCATCACCCTGGCGCAAAAGCTGGCGCCGGAAGGCATCCGCGTCAACGTGGTCATGCCCGGCAACATTGACACGGGCATGAAGCGCTCTGTCATCGCCGCGGAGGCCGAGAAGAGCGGCAAACCGTTGGAGGACGCGGTCGCGGCGTCCCGGCTGGGCGCGCCAGAAGGGGTGGCGAAGATCCTGGCCTGGCTGGTCAGCGACGATGCGGACTATGTGCGGGGGATGATATCGACGCGATAACAGCAGTTTCGATTCCGTTCGTCACTCTGAGCGGGTTTGCCACACAAGGTCCGTTGCGGTCTGCTTCAAGCGAAGAGTCTCGCCACGCGACAAGAGATTCTTCGCTTGAGGTTCGCCGTATGGGACGTTGCGCCGTAGACCCGCTCAGAATGACGATCCCTCGGCTATGTTTGGAATTTACGCTCGCTCGGGCCGGTCTCTGACCGTGCCCGGTTCGGAGGCAGGTGCAATGAAATTGGGTGTTGCGGGGATGTTGCCGCCCTGGCGGCAGATTGATCGGGCCGCGGCGGAGCGTGTGGTCGCGGCCGGCTTCCGCGGCGCGTCCGTCGTGATTGACCGGCCGCTCGAAGCGGATCGTGCGAGCGTGTTGCGCGTGCGGCAGGCGTTCGCTGAGGCCGGGCTGGAGGTGGCGCAGGCGAACGGTTGGTACGAGTGCCTGGTGAACCCCGACGATGCGCTGCGCGCCGCGGGGGTGGCCGGCCTGCAGGCGCTCTGCCGGTGGGGCCGCCTGCTGGACGCTGCGACGGTCTACGTGCGGCCCGGCGGGCTGAACCCCGGCGGCCATTGGTGGCCCCATCCCGGCAACCACACGCCGGAGACGTTCGACCGGCTGATCGCCAGCCTGCGGCAGGTCAGCGCCGTGGCCCAGGCTGAGGGGGTCATCCTGGCGATCGAGGGCCACGTGCTCTCGCCGCTCGATTCGGCGGCGCGTGTGGCCGAGTTGCTGGCGGCCGTGGCCTCGCCCGTGCTGAAATTCAACGTGGATCCGGTGAACTTCATCGGCACGGTGCGGGATGCGCACGACACGCAGCGGGTGGTGAATGAGCTGTTCGACACGCTCGGCCCGGCCACGGTCGCGGGACATGCCAAAGATTGCCGGCTGGGCGATGCGCTGGTGATGCACGTTGAGGAGGTCGTGCCGGGGGACGGCACGCTCGATCTCGGCCTTTTCCTGCGACGCTTCCAGGCGTGCTGCCCCGGCGGGTATCTCCTCATCGAGCACCTGCCGGATGAAAAGATCCCCCGCGCCCGCGCCGCGGTCTGCCGGGTGGCTGAAGGTGTGGGGTTGGCGTTCGAATGAATGCGGTGAACGCAAGAACGGGGACGCAGACAACGCGGAGGACGCGGACGACGCGGATATTCCTCCCGGTTTTTTCCGCGTTTTCCGCGTAGTCAGCGTCGTCCGCGTCCGGTTTCCTTCTCTCGCCCCACCGAGAGGCTTTGCATCAGCCGGCCAAAATCGCATCCATCGCGGCCAGTTCTTCCGGGCTGAACGCCAGGTTGGCGAGCGCCCCCACGATCTCCTCGATCTGGCTGACGCGGCTGGCGCCGATCAGCGCGGAGGTCATCCCGGCGTGACGGAGCACCCACGCGACGGCGAGCTGGGCCATCGTCTGGCCGCGGGCCTGGGCGATTTCGTTCAGCTTGTGTACCTTCGCCAGCTTCTCGTCGGTGATGTGCTGCGGTCGGAGGAAGCCGGTCGGCCGGCCCGCGCGGGAATCGGTCGGGATGCCCGCCAGATAGCGGCCGGTGAGCAGCCCTTGCGCCAGCGGCGAGAACGCGATACAGCCGATCCCTTCCGCTTCGAGTGTGCTCAGCAATTCCGGCTCGATCCAGCGGTTGAACATGTTGTACGACGGCTGGTGGATCAGACAGGGCGTGCCGAGCTGGCGCAGGATGGCTGCGGCGCGGCGGGTGAAGTCGGGGTTGTAGGACGAGATGCCCGCGTAGAGCGCCCGGCCGCTGCGCACCGCGGTGTCGAGCGCCGACATCGTTTCTTCCAGCGGCGTCTCCGGGTCGGGGCGGTGGCTGTAGAAGATGTCTACATAATCCAGCCCCATCCGGCGCAGGCCCTGGTCGAGGCTGGCGATCAGATATTTGCGCGACCCCCACTCGCCGTAGGGGCCGGGCCACATGCGATAGCCGGCCTTGGTCGAGATGATCAGTTCGTCGCGGTAGGGGGCCAGGTCTTGCTTCAGGATGTGGCCGAAGGTCTCCTCGGCCGAGCCGGGCGGGGGGCCGTAGTTGTTCGCCAGGTCGAAGTGGGTGATGCCCAGGTCGAAGGCGCGGCGCAGCAAGGCGCGGGCGTTCTCCAGCGAGTCCACTCCGCCGAAGTTGTGCCACAGGCCGAGCGAAACCGCCGGCAGCTTCAGCCCGCTGCGGCCGCAGCGGTTGTAGCGCATGGTATCGTAGCGGTTGGCAGATGCAGTCCAGGTCATGATTCTCTCCTTGAAATAAGTAGTGCGTATGGTATAGCACAGGCGCAAGGAATGGGCAAATCGTCGCCGGATCACGGCGCATAACATTTCGATGATCGGAGGATCAACTTTCATGTCGGAAACGTGGCGGAATATCGGGCCGGTGATTATCTCCATCATGATCATCATCGCGGTGGCGGTGGTGCGGGCGCATTCGCGCACGGCCGCGGCCGTGTTGGCGACCATGCCGATCAACGTGCCGTTGGCGTTGTGGGTCGTCTATTCGGGCGCGGGCGGCGACCGGGCGATCATGGCGCAGTTCACGCATTCGATGCTCCTGGCGATTGGCCCGACGGTGGTCTTCATCCTGGTGGTGTGGCTGGCCGCGCGCGCGGGCTGGCGGCTGGCGCCGATGCTGGTGGCCGGCTACCTGGCGTGGGGCGCGGGCCTGGGGCTGACGCTGGTCGTGCGGCACTTCCTGGTGCGTTAGAGGCCGCGCGGCGGTTGTGATTTGCGGGGCAAAGCGGCTCGTGCTAGAATGCAGGCGTTCATGAATCATCGTTCTGGGAGTTGGCATTATGCCGAGTAATGAACCGGCGGCTCCGGTGGATTTCATCCGGGCCGCCATCGAAGAAGACCTGCGTACGGGGCGGTTCGACCACGTCCACACCCGTTTTCCGCCGGAGCCGAACGGCTATCTCCATATCGGTCACACCAAGGCGTTGGTGATTGACTTCGGCATTGCGCGCGAGTTCGGCGGCAAGTGCAACCTGCGCTACGATGACACCAATCCGGTCAAGGAGGATGTCGAGTATGTGGATGCGATCAAGGAGGATATCCACTGGCTCGGCTTCGATTGGGAAGATCGTGAGTTCTACGCCTCCGACTATTTCGATCAGCTCTACGACATGGCGGTGGCGCTCATCAAGAAGGGCAAGGCCTATGTCTGCGACCTGAGCGCCGAGCAGGTGCGCGACTATCGCGGCACCCTCACCGAGCCGGGCAAGAACAGCCCCTGGCGCGACCGTTCAGTCGAAAAAAACCTCGACCTCTTTGCGCGGATGCGCGCGGGGGAGTTCCCCGACGGCGCGCGCACGCTGCGGGCCAAGATTGACATGGCGCACCCCAACTTCAACATGCGCGACCCGGTGATGTACCGCATCCTGCACACCGCCCATCACCGCACCGGCGACAAGTGGTGCATCTACCCGATGTACGACTTCGCCCACGGGCAGAGCGACTCGGTTGAGGGGATCACCCACTCCCTTTGTTCGCTGGAATATGAGGATCACCGGCCGCTCTACGAGTGGTTCCTGCGCGAGTTGGGGATTTACGCGCCGCGGCAGATCGAATTCGCGCGCCTTTTCCTCACCTACACGATGATGAGCAAGCGCAAGATCGGCGCGCTCGTCCGCGAGGGGGTCGTGGCCGGGTGGGACGATCCGCGGCTGCAAACCCTCTGCGGGCTGCGGCGTCGCGGCTTCACCCCCGAAGCGGTCCTGGATTTCACCCAGCGCATCGGCGTGGCGAAGACCAACAGCCTGATCGAGATGGGGCTGCTCGAGTATTGCGTCCGCGAAGACCTGAACAAGCGGGCGCCGCGCGTGATGGCCGTGCTGCGGCCGCTGCGCGTGGTGATCGAGAACTATCCCGCCGGGCAGGTCGAATATGTCGAGGCGGTCAACAACCCCGAAGATGAAGGCATGGGCACGCGCGTCGTGCCGTTCAGCCGGGAGATCTACGTCGAGCAGGACGATTTCCGCGAGGATGCGCCGAAAGGCTGGTTCCGGCTTGCGCCCGGCCGTGAGGTGCGGCTGAAGCACGCGTATTACATCAAGGTCAAAGAGGTCATCAAGGACGACCGCGGGGCCGTGGCCGAGCTGCGCTGCACCTATGACCCGGAGTCGCGCAGCGGGGTGACGCCGGACGGCCGCAAGGTGCAAGGCACGCTGCATTGGGTCTCGGTGCAACATGCGGTGGACGCCGAGGTGCGGATCTACGAAACGCTCTTCACCGTCCCGAATCCGGACGACGTTCCCGAAGGGCAAGATTGGCGTTCGGTCATCAACCCGAATTCGTTGGAAGTCTTGACCGGCCTGCAAGTATCGCTCCTGGGGATCGGCGGGGGCTACGTCTCGCTCCTGGACGATGACGCGGGGCGCGAGATCTATCGCCGCGGGCTGGAGTTGGGCGTCAACTACTTCGACGGCCGCTACGGCAACTCCAACCTCATGCTCCGGCCGCTGATTCAGGGCCGCCGCGGCCAGCTCATTCTGGGCACGAAGACGGCCGAGCAGACCGCGGCCGGCGCGCTGGCCCGCATCGAGGAGGATCTCCGCGAGCTGGGCGCCGACTATCTGGACATTTTCTACCTGCGCACCTATACCGAGGAGATGCGCGCCGGGCACTTTGCTCCCAACGGCTCGGTGGAGGGGGTGCTGCGGGCGAAGGCGCAGGGGAAGGTGCGGGCGTTGGGCCTGGCCGGTCACAGCGACCTGACCGCGCTGGCGCGGGGGATCGAGACGGGGCTGGTGGACGTGTGCATGTTGCCGCTGAACATCGTCCGCCGCGAGGCGCTCGCCCAGGTCATCCCGGCCGCGCAACGCCACGATGTCGGCATCACCGTGATGAAGCCGATGTCGGTGGGGATGGCGCCGGCGCAGTTGGCCCTCCCCTGGCTGGCAACTCAGCCCGTCCACGCGCTGGTCCCCGGCGTCAGCACCGTCGCCCAACTCGAACTGGATGCCGCCGTGCTCGACCGCTCACCGCTGGCCCTCACTACCCAGGAAGAAGAGGAAGTCGAGAGCTGGCGGCAACGCCTGGACAACGCGGCCTGTCGCATCTGCGATCGGGTCTGCCAGCCGGTCTGCGAGGCGAAGATCCCGATTGATCTCTACCTGTACCACGACACCTTCTACAACCAGTACCGCGCCCTGGGACTGGAAGGGTTCATGGCGGCGCCGGCGGCCCCGTGGGTGCGTGCCGCAGCC
>Ga0351900_1251_pt1 | contig 9282 bp, 4 predicted proteins | sample BONcelHT113001D3_FD_205827 | JGI IMG/M metagenome (GOLD analysis project Ga0351900, IMG submission 205827) | Enriched cells from coal bed in the Powder River Basin, Montana, United States - BONCAT cells T11 rep1 HSBNCT.T11.300.1.D3 ...
AGGTTGGTAATTTCCACAAAACCATCTGCCGTGGATGTAAACCTGGCTTCAGTAATAACAAGAGTTGTTATAACTCCTTCGGGATAATTACACACTACCTGTGCGTTTAAAATCCCGGGAAAAATCGTCAAAAAAAGTAAAAGTTTTAATTTCATAGCATTAATGATTTGTTTAAACAATAAATTCACATAAATCGCTTTATTTCTTATTCAAACAAAATTGATGTATTTGCAACGATGTTATTTAAAGTATTGTGCCTGATTTTGTTATTTATGGGTCAGGTTATAATAAATGTTGCATATTGAAACATGATATACAAACAAATGGCGTTAACAAGCTTATTTCGTTTTTTCGTTCATTTTCAATTTAGCCTGATATTCGGTTGGTGTTTTTCCGTATAACTTTTTGAAGCACTGGGTGAAGTAGGAGTGCGAGTTAAAACCTACTGCAAAACCAATTTCGTCGATGTTTAAGTCGCTTTCTTTCATTAGTTTAAGCGCTTTCTTCATGCGCACATACCTGATGAATTCGGTTGCCGACTGATTGGTAAGCACCCGCATTTTGCGGTGAAGCGAACTGCGGCTTACACCCAGTTCGTCGGCCAGTTGCTCAACCGAGAAATTGGTGTCGAGCAGATGTTTCTCCACAATTTGTACCGAGCGTTCAACCAGGTTTTTGTCACGCTGTGTGAGACTGGTGTCACCGGCCCATTTTTCTTCCGATTCCCTGAAAGATTTACGCAATTGTTTTCTCGATTCGAGCAGGTTACTGATTTGCGCTTTCAGTAATTTATTTTCGAATGGTTTTGTAATGTAGGCATCAGCCCCTGTTTCGAGCCCGTCAATTCGCTTGTCGGTTTCAGAAAGTGCTGTAAGTAAAATAACCGGAATATGGCTGGTGTGGATATCTTCCTTAATCTTTCTGCAAAGTTCGAATCCGTCCATTCCGGGCATAAGTACATCAGAAATAATGATATCAGGGAAAATCTCGCATGCCATTTCAAGCCCCTGTTTTCCGTTCGAGGCTGTTATTATTTTGTAATCATTCATTAGCAAATTGCGAATTTGCTTTTGCATATCATTATTGTCTTCAATAATTAAAACTGAGTAGGCAGGTTCATTTTTTATTTCAGGTTTAATTTCTTCAGGTTCATTTGAACTGTCATTTAAATCATTCCAGATTTTTACAATTTTTTGTTTGGCGTTTGTTTGCTGGCTTTCTATATTATGTGGCAGAAAAAAGGTAAATACAACACCCTTTTCCTCTATATTTTCAACCGTAACTGCTCCTCCTAAAAGTTTGGCATATTCGCTGCAAAGGTGTAGTCCAATACCTGTGCCCATAGTATTCCCCGGAGATGTTTTGTAGAAACGGTCGAAAATGCGCGGCAATTCCTCATCGGGAATTTCCGTACCGCTGTTTGATATCCGGATTGCCATTACGTTACCCGAAATATCCGGATTTGTTGAGTACCCTTTGAGAGTTTCTTTTTCAATTGTGGTTGTTTCAATGGTTAACCTTATTGTTCCTCCCTCGGGAGTAAATTTAAAGGCATTCGAAAGCAGATTAAAAATAATTTTATCTAATTTCTCTGCATCCAGTTCAATTTCCAATTTCGAAAAGGCTGAACTCATCTCAAATAAAATATGCTGGTCTTTGGCATGAACATCGAAATAATTACAAATACCCGCACAAATTTTTACGATGTCAGTTTTTACTGGTGTATTCCCAATTTTATTAAGCTCGAATTTTCTGAAATCAATAATTTGACTGATTAACATGTTCAACCGTTGTGCATTTCTCTGAATCATCGATAAATGCTCCTTTGTTTCGTTGTCGTAATATTTTTTGCTCATAATAAGTTCAAGCGGCGAAAGGATTAGAGTGAGGGGTGTTCGGAACTCATGAGAGATGTTGGTGAAAATCTGCAATTTCATCTGATGCAGGTTTTCTTCATTTTCGCGTTGAACTTTTTCAATCAATAGTTGGCTACGGAGTTGCTGGCGTAAAATAATTTCACGGCGTATTATCCATGCCGATGAAAGCAAAATCAAAAAATAAACCAAGTAAGCAAACTTTGATCTCCAGAATGGGAACAAAATATCAATTTCCAGATGTGTTGGTTCTGTGCTCCAAACACCGTCGTTATTTGAGCCTGTAACTTCAAAAAAGTATTTTCCCGACGGAATTTTGGTAAATGTTGCTTTTCCCTCATTTCCAACATCAATCCAATCGTCCTGGTAATTCACCAGTCTGTAGCGGAACTGATTTTTACTGGGTTGAATGAAATTGTTGGAAACAAATTCAAAAGATAGTGAATTTTGGAAGGGCTTTAATTTTATTTCGGTTAACGTATGCACTGCACTTTGTATTGGGCTGCCGGTTTGGTTGGGTTCAACTTTTTCGTTGTTGATTTCAAGACCCGTAATCAGGACTTTTGGAGGAACGGGGTTTTCAGCCAGTTTCCCGGGATTAAACAGGTTAAATCCATTAGGCCCGCCAAACAAAAACTCGCCATTACTGCATTTAAAAGCCGCAGCCGGATTAAACTGTTTACCCTGCAACCCATCTTCCACAGTATAGTTTTTAAAGCTTTTGTTTTGAGGCGAATAGCGCGAAATACCATTTTCGGTACTGAACCACATATTGTCGTTTTTATCTTCGAGAATACCAAAAACGCTCGTTCCCGCCAATCCGTTTTCAGGTAATAATACGTTGAAGATTCCTGTGGCTGCATTATAATAATTTACCCCGCCGCCTCCGGTGCCAATCCATATCAATCCCGACGAATCTTCGAACAGATGAAAAATCTGGTTGTTACTGATGCTTTGGTTGCTGGATTTGTTGTAAAAAAAACGTTTAAATTTATCGCTTCCCTTTGGTTTATAATTCAATCCGTTTTGTGTTCCTACCCAAAGTCCGCCATAACTGTCAATTAGAAGTACACGCACCAGATTGGAAGAAATTGTTGCAGGATCGGTTAAACTGGTTTCAAAGTGTTTTAATTGACCTGTCCTTAAATCATAATTGTAAAGTCCGGTTCCAAATGTTCCAAGCCACAATTCTTTTTCATGCTCAACTATGGCGTAAACATTTATGTTTTCTGATTTAAATACCGAATGACGTTGAAATTTTCTGCTGGCAGGGTCAAATTGCCAAAGTCCAAGCGCAAATGTTCCAACCCATAACCGGTTATCGCTGCCGGCAGTTATACATTTTATGTTGGTTGGACCGATGCCAATCCTGGTTGAATCAAAAGATACAAATGACTTTTTTGCACGGTTAAATTTATTTAAACCTCCATCTTCGGTGCTTACCCATATTGTCCCGTTATTATCCTCGGTAAAAGAACTTACAATATTCGAAATCAGTGAATTTTTGCCCTGGTTCCGGTTGAAATGCAAAAACTGGTTGTCATTCCGGTCGAGAAAGGCCAGCCCGCCAGCCCAGGTACCAATCCATAAAGCATCCCTTGAGTCCAGAAAAAATGAATGTACACTGTTATGCGGTAAATTGTTGTAAAAGTCTTTCTTAATGAACTGGATATCATTTCTGGTAACAAGGGCAATACCGTTGTACGTGCCAATCCAAATCCGGTTATATGAATCTTTTACAATAGCCCGTACCCTGTCGCTTGGAAGTTGAAGGTTGTTAACCTCCTTTTCGCTGTAACGATTAATCAGCAATCCCTGCTGGTTTACATGATCGACCCCGGAAAATTCATAACCTATCCAAAATGTGGCGTTGTCATGGCAAATGGAACTTATACTGGAAGTGCGGTGGTGGCATAACAAATGAAAATCATGATAAGGTCCGGCGCTTTTGTAAACATACCCTCTTTGAGTTCCAACCCAAAGTTTGTCGGAATTGTCGAATCCGATATACATCGGATAATCTTCTTCCTCTGCCAACTGAATATCAATGTTATGGATTGTACTGTCTTTAAAATCAATCCGGCTAAATGTATTGCTGCGTAAAATAAAAAGCTCACCCAATGAATTTTCTATCAAATCATGATACGAATATTTTATCAGATCATCTTCTGCCTCAGTAAGCCGGGGAATTTTAAAATTTTGTTTTTCTTCATCAAAAATGCAAATCCCGTCAATGGTAACCACCCATAAAGTTCCATTTCTGTCTTTATGTATTTTTGTAATATTATCTGCCGGAATTGAGTTCGGATTATCCATTTGATAGATAAATTTCTCAACCTTTCGCCCCGTATATTTATACAAACCATAATCGGTGCCAAACCACATAAATCCGTTTGTATCTTCACTAATGGTTTTAATGCTTCGGTAAGTAAACCCTGCAGGAGGAGAAATTTTTCGAAATAAAAATTCCTCGTTCTGAGCGCTGGTTATTAACCACACAAACATGAACAGCAGTAAAGATAAAAAGCTTTTTAACATTGATATATGGATTTTCAAAGCTGTAAATCACAAATATCAAAAAAATAGTCCACACTAAAAAACAGGCGAAAACTAAAAGCTATGTTTCAAAAAGCAACAAAATTGATAATCCGCTACATCTTTCTTATTTATTGAGCCAAAATTGAAAACTAAAAATGTTTTTAAAACTTAGGTTTGTTGTTAAACCAATGCCTCATAAAAAAATGCAATATAAAACACTGCATAAACAATTCGCAACGATATTATTTCTTTCGGTATTTTTTGCCGGTTTTCTTTTTTCATGCAATACTGTTATCACTGATAAAAAAATTATTTCACATTCCGAAAACCAGGTTTCGGTGATGCTCGAAGAAATATCACTTGTAAAGAAAAACGATAATGTAAAAAACCTGGTATCGCCGCGAACTCTGGATTCCAACGGAAATCTTGCTTTGGTTCCGACAAAGGATTGGACAAGCGGTTTCTTCCCCGGTGTAATGTGGTATTTGTATGAACTTACCGGAAAGGAAATGTGGCATGAAAAGGCCCGCGAATACACAAAACTAATTGAAATTGAAAAATTTAACGGTGGCACCCACGACATGGGTTTTAAAATTTATTGCAGTTTTGGTAACAGTTACCGGCTAACCGGCGAAACTGCATGCAGAACAGTTATTATTGAAGCTGCCACAAAACTTTCAGAACGATATAATCCGGTAACTGGTTGTATCCGGTCGTGGGACCATAATACCGACAAATGGGGTTTCCCGGTGATTATTGATAATCTGATGAATCTTGAATTGTTGTTCGCAGCAACCCGTTTAACCGGCGACCCGGCATTTCGTCAGATTGCAATTAGCCATGCAGATAAAACCATGAAAAATCATTTCAGGGAAGATTTTAGTACGTTTCATGTGGTTGATTACGATACTGTTACGGGCGAAGTTGTGAAAAAGAACACCCACCAGGGATTAAATGATAATTCCACATGGTCGCGGGGTCAGGCATGGGCATTGTATGGTTACACCCTTTGCTACCGCGAAACAACCGACAAAAAATATCTCAGGCAAGCCGAAAATATTGCCGCTTTTATTTTAAACCATCCTAACCTGCCTGCCGATTTGGTTCCTTACTGGGATTTTGATGCGCCCAATATTCCGGAAGAACCCCGCGATGCATCGGCGGCTTCAATAATAGCTTCAGCACTATATGAATTAAGTACATATTCACAAAATGGTGACTTGTTTAAAGATAAAGCAGAAACCATTTTCAGGAATCTGGCAAACCGTTATTTATCGGAAAAAAACGGCGCCAAAGGTTTTATTTTAATGCATAGCACGGGTTCTGCACCTTCAAACAAGGAAGTTGATGTGCCTCTGATTTATAGTGATTATTATTTTTTGGAAGCGCTCATCAGGGCAAACAGGCTGAAAGAAGGGAAGCCGGTGGTTTGATTGATTTCGAAATTTTAACAGGAATTTCGATTTGAAATGAAAAAATAATTACTGATTAGCTGTGAGTTAGAAAAGAAATAATTATTAAAATTCCGGTTTGCCGGAAAACAATGAATAACATTATAAAAGGCATGAAAAACATCAACCAATTAAAAAACCTCTTACGCCAGATGCTGATTCCGGCAGGTTTATCTCTGATTCTTTTTGCCTGTTCTGAAAAGCAGCCTGCCCCGGAGAATCTCAATGTTCTGTTCATTTCAGTTGACGATCTTAGGCCGGAGCTGAGTTGTTACGGAAACAACCATGTAATTTCACCCAACATTGACCGTCTGGCTCAGAAAGGGGTACTGTTTGAAAGAGCTTACTGTCAGCAGGCGATATGCATGGCCTCACGAGCCAGTATATTCACTGGAATTTATCCATCGTCAAATAATATTTATAGTTGCCTCTCCGTTAAATCGCTGATGCCGGAAGCGGTAACCATCAACAAACACTTTGCCAGCGCCGGTTACGATGTTTACGGCATCGGAAAGCTTTACCACCATGGAGAAGATCACCGGGAACAATTTGTAGATACCTGGAGTAATAACCGCACCTGGGAGGGGGACCAGAACCAGGGCAGAGGATATGTTGCGGCAGAATCGCATGCGCATCTGACCGATGAAGGGAGAGGTCCGGCCTGGGAAAATGCCGACGTACCAGACAATGCCTACAGCGATGGATTCTATGCCGACCGGGCGATTGAGATGCTCGGGGAGCTGAAGAACTCCAAAAAACCCTTTTTCTTTGGCGTAGGCTTTCATAAGCCACACCTTCCGTTCAATGCTCCCAAAAAGTATTGGGATCTCTACGATCCCGACGGGATTACCACGGCTGAAAATCCGTACTATCCCGAAAACGGATCAGAGTATGGCTGGCACAACAGCAGCGAGTTACGCAACTACACCAATATTCCTAAAGGCGATGAGCCATTCCCGATCGATTTGCAGAAAATGCTCATTCATGGCTACCGCGCTTGTGTCTCCTATATGGATGCCCAGGTGGGCCGGATTCTGGATGCTCTGGAGGCCAACGGACTATCAGAAAATACGGTGGTCATTCTGTGGGGCGACCACGGATGGAAGCTTGGGGAGCATGGCATGTGGATCAAACATACCAATTTTGAGATCGACACCCGGGTGCCGATGATCATTGCCGCACCGGGCATGAAACAGAAGGTGAAGAGTTCCTCCTTTGCTGAGTTTGTGGATATCTTTCCCACGCTGGCCGACCTGTGCGGACTGGAGATTCCTCAACAGTTGCACGGCAGGAGCCTGGTCCCGGTACTGGCAAATCCGGAGGAGAGCGTGAGAGATCATGCCTTTAGCATCTGGCCATCCTACCGGGGAAACAGAACGAACAAAGAGAAAGCGATTCTGGGCTACTCCGTCCGTACCGACTACTACCGGTACACCGAATGGATCAATGTACATTCGGGCGAACTGTTAGACAGGGAGCTCTACGACCACCTCAACGATCCTGCCGAGAATAAAAACGTTATTTCAAATGAGCGGTATGCGGAACAGTTGCCTGCTCTGGAAGCGCTAATTCAAAATTACAGGGATAATTATCAGAACTAACTGGCAAACAGGACAAATGCCTTCATTCTCTGCAATTAAGATAACTGCCACTGATCATCACAATAGAAAGAGTAATTTTCACAATGCGAACACTATGTACTACGATGAAACATTTTAAATTATAAAACGATGATTAACATCAAATCCGGAATCATTCAGGGCCTGGCATTCTCCTTGCTCTGGTTATCGGTCGTTACAAACGCTGCTGCAGCCGCACGGGAGAATCAACAAAAAAGACCAAACGTGCTTTTTATTGCTGTCGATGACTTGCGTACCGAGCTGAACTGCTATGGTATGAAACATATGCATACCCCCAACATAGACCGGCTGGCAGCACAGGGCATTCTTTTCGAAAGGGCATATTGCCAGCAGGCCGTATGTGCTCCCTCGCGAAACAGCCTGATGACAGGACTAAGACCCGACGCACTGGGCATCTACGATCTGCAAACCTTCTTTCGCAAAAAAGTGCCTGATGTAATCACCATACCCCAGCACTTCATGAATCACGGTTACCGGGCAGAGGGGATGGGTAAGATATACCATACAGGACACGGAAATTCCGACGACCGCCTCTCATGGTCGATTCCCAAATGGAATATGAATGAGAAGGTAAACCAACTTGAAAAGATTACTCGTGGCGATACGGTGGGACTGGAACGGGATTATCCGATGATCAACGGGCTGAAGCTCCCCTGGTACAGCTCACTCCAACCGGAGGAACACATGAGTGATGCCATGGTAGCCGACCACGCAATTGAAAGAATAGAAGCACTGAAAGACTCCGCTTTTTTTCTGGCCGTAGGGTTCTCAAAACCGCACCTCCCATTCGTTGCGCCTAAAAAGTATTGGGATCTTTACGATCCCAGCCAAATTAAAATTCCGGAACGAACGGTTCCGGTGGGTATGCCTGAACCGGCCCTGCACAACTTCGGCGAGCTGCGCAACTACCATGGCATTCGGGACGAGGGGCCATTGGATGACGAAACCAGCCGAAATTTGATCCACGGATATTACGCATCCGTCAGCATGATCGATGCTCAGGTAGGCAAACTTCTCGATGCCCTGGAAGAAAACGGACTTATGGCCAACACTATCATTGTACTATGGGGCGACCATGGGTGGAAGCTGGGAGATTACGGCGGGTGGTGCAAACATACCAATATGGAGATGGATACCAACGCTCCTCTCATTTTCTCTGTGCCCTGGATGAAGCAGGGACAAAAAACCAAATCGCTGGCCGAGTTTGTCGATATTTATCCCACCCTCTGCGACCTGGCCGGATTGGAGAAACCGTCGCACCTGGAGGGACAAAGCCTGCTTCCTGTCATTCAGAATCCCCGAACCGAAGTAAACCAGGTAGCCATCAGCCAATACCCCCGCGGACGATCCCTGGGATACGACCAGAAAAATGAACTGATGGGATACAGTATCCGCACGGGCAAATACCGGTTCACACGCTGGCAGATGTACGAAAATCCCAATGAGGTGGTGGCGGTTGAGTTATATGACCACTCAAAATCGAAAACAGCCGAAATCAACCTGGCAACCAAAAAAAGGTATGGGAAGAAAATTTCCCGACTGGATCAACTGATGGATGACGAACTTGCGAAATACAAACTCTTAAAAGTAAAAAGATAAGCTCCTGCTCCCGAAGCAATCCAGAGAGTCGTAACCGGACCATCGGACAGCAGCCGGACAGACATAATGAATTCTATATAAAGAGATTACAGCTCTGATTAGCACACTGTAGTTCAACTCACTCATCAAGCTGGTTAAACAGAACGATATAAAATAATTAATCATTCAAAATTTTTAAAA
>Ga0351900_1252_pt1 | contig 9242 bp, 6 predicted proteins | sample BONcelHT113001D3_FD_205827 | JGI IMG/M metagenome (GOLD analysis project Ga0351900, IMG submission 205827) | Enriched cells from coal bed in the Powder River Basin, Montana, United States - BONCAT cells T11 rep1 HSBNCT.T11.300.1.D3 ...
ACCCCATCAAGGCTTCGCGCATCGAGGACCTGATGTGCGTCCTCAAGGCGCCGCTGGCGTCTCCTGCCCGGTTGCCGGACCCCTTCTTGGGGTCGCTCCTGATGCACTTGTTGTCAGTATAGCCTGGGGTAAGGGACGGAAGGGGGGTGATCGGCATGTGAACTTGCCTGCAGTTGGCGTCTGAGGGTCTGCGCTGCTCTGCCGGTGCCCCCCTTGAAGGAGCTCATACCCAAGACTCGAAAGCATTTCCAGCTGTCCGAGCAGGGAGGTACCGAGAGTGAGTACGCACAGTGGCCAGTCGTCCCCAGAGCAAACCGGCAAGGCCGCAGAGACACAGGACAGAAGCGCTCGACGTTGGCCGGTGACTTTGACCGTGATCCTGGTGCTTGTTCTTCTCGTCATGGCAGGCGGGCTGGGGTTCCTGGGATGGAAGACAAACCAAATGGCGGAGCAAGTCCAGCTCGTTGCTGCCGTGGCTACCTCCACAACCTCTGCCGACCTCACCACCGGTACGACTGTCTCAACCACTGTCGACCCTTGGAAGGGAAGATACGGTGAGTATCAGCAGCTTCTCTTGTGGTTCATCGACAAGCGAGACAACCTATGGCAGGACATCTACGATCACAAGAGCAACGACCTGAGAGGACAGCTAACCCTCCGGTTGCTTTGGCTCCATGCTTCGGCTGATGGCCTCTTCCTCGATGCACCCGACGAGGTCAGGAAGCTGCAGTATGCATACGTGTCCAACTTCGGCGCTCTCTTCAGTATTGCCAATCAAGGTCGTGAAGCACTCCTTGCTTCGGAGGAGTGGAGGGCAGAGGTTGGTCTCTTGCGTGCCTGGCAGACCGCCATAGGCCGAAGTCGCTAGCCTGCCGAGGGTGTCTATTCCACAGGGGTATGGTTGGTAGTCGCAGCTCATGCGGAGTCGCTGGCGGTTCCTTCCGTCTGGACAACGTTGTAGGATAGATTGTGCTTTCGCAACCAGGGGAGTTCCGGCGGCCTAGCCCAGCACAATCGACGCTTGCGATCTGTCTTCTGCGGGAGTGTGGCCGCCCACGAGCAAGGGAAGGGCCACATGGCGGACTTTGAGCTGAAGCCGGGCACACCACCACCCCGGAGGGGTCGTCCTCCCAAGAAAGCGGCCTCGGTTGACACTCTGGTGGTGAAGCCCACGAAGAAGCACAAGACCCCCGGTACCAGCGGGAGCGCCAACGGCACCGCCCTTGGCTTCGAGGCCAAGCTCTGGGAGACCGCTGACCTTCTCCGCAGCAACATGGACCCCGCCGAGTACAAGCACGTGGTCCTCGGTCTTCTCTTCCTGAAGTACATCTCCGATGCCTTCGAGGAACGCCGTGAGCGCCTGCAGGCCCTGGTCGTCGACCCCGAGAGCGAATACTACGTCTCCGACCCCGCCGACCGTCCCGCCGAACTCGATGTCCTCTTAGAAGACCGGGACGAGTACGCCTCCGAGAACGTCTTCTGGGTGCCGAAGGAGGCCCGCTGGGGGCACCTCCAGGCCCAGGCCAAGCAACCCACCATCGGGCGTACCCTGGACGACGCCATGGACCTAATCGAGCAGGAGAACCCCAAGCTCAAGGGCGTCCTCCCCAAGATCTACGCCATGCCAGGCCTCGACACGCAGAACCTGGGCAAGCTCATCGACGTGGTCTCGGGCATCGGTCTGGGCACCGCTGAGCACCGCTCCAAGGACACCTTGGGGCGGGTCTATGAATACTTCCTCGCCCGCTTTGCGAGCGCCGAGGGCAAGGGCGGGGGTGAGTTCTATACTCCGGTCTCCATCGTAAAGATCCTGGTGGAGATGCTTGAACCCTACCAGGGTCGGGTCTACGATCCCTGCTGCGGCTCTGGAGGCATGTTCGTCCAGTCCCTGCGCTTCATCGACGCCCACGATGGTCGGCGCACCCAGATCTCGGTCTTCGGGCAGGAGTCCAATCACACCACCTGGCGCATGGCCCGCATGAATCTCGCCATTCGAGGGATCGAAGCCAACCTGGGCCAGAAGCATGCCGATAGCTTCCGAGAGGACCTGCACCCCGATCTGCGGGCCGACTTCATCTTGGCCAACCCGCCCTTCAACGTCAGCGAGTGGCATGGGGAGCTACTCCGGGACGACGTGCGCTGGACGTACGGTGCGCCCCCCGTGGGGAACGCCAACTTCGCCTGGGTCCAGAACTTCGTGCACCACTTGGCTCCGGGAGGGGTGGCCGGGTTCGTGCTCGCGAATGGCTCCATGAGCACTCAGAGTTCGGGCGAAGGCGAGATCCGCCGCCGCATCGTAGAAGCCGACCTCGTTGACTGCATGGTGGCTCTCCCCGGACAGCTCTTCTACGCCACCCAGATCCCGGTCTGCCTCTGGTTCTTGGCTAAGGACCGCCACAACGGCAGGTTCCGTGATCGTGGGGGCGAGACCCTCTTCATCGACGCTCGCAAACTCGGGCGGATGGAGAGTCGGGTGCACAAGGTTTTGGACGACGAAGATATCGAGAGGATCGCCGGGACGTACCACTCTTGGCGGAACCCAGGAGGCGAGTATGAGGACGTGCCTGGGTTCTGTAAGGCGGCCACCCTGGAAGAGATCACCGGACACGACTTCGTGCTGACCCCGGGGCGGTATGTAGGGGCGGAAGCAGTCGAGGACGACGGGGAGCCGTTTGAGGAGAAGATGGGGCGGCTGGTAGCGGAGTTGCGGGAGCAGATGGCGGAGGGGGAACGACTGGATGCGGCCATCCTCGCCAGCCTGGAGGGGCTTGGGTATGGTGTGTGAGTGGACCAAGGCGTTCCTGGGCGAAGTGGCCGAGGAACTCACGGTTGGGCGTGTCGGGCCGATGGCGACGGAGTATGTCACCACCGGCATCCCCTTTCTTCGGTCGCAGAACGTGGAGCCACTTCGGCTCAACGATACGGACCTCAAGTTCATCTCGCCTGAGTTCCACCGGCGTCTGAGGAAGTCCGCCCTGTCTCCCGGCGACGTTGTGATCGTTAGGACAGGGAAGCCCGGAGCATGTGCCGTCATCCCGCCCTCTCTACCCGACGCAAATTGCTCGGACCTGGTAATCGTGCGTTGCGGAAACGGCCTTGACCCCCGGTTTCTCGCTTACTACGTGAACACGGTTGCCAGCAGTCATGTGAACGCACACCTCGTCGGGGCTGTCCAGCAGCATTTCAACGTGGGTTCTGCACGGAAGCTGGAGATGCTTCTCCCGCCCCTCCCCGAACAACGCCGCATCGCCTCCATCCTCGGTGCCCTCGACGACAAGATCGAACTGAACCGGCGGATGAACCGCACCTTGGAGGAGATCGCCCAGGCTATCTTCAAGTCCTGGTTCATCGACTTTGGCGGTCAGGACGATCTGGTGGAGAGTGAGCTTGGGTTGATTCCGAGAGGGTGGGAGGTGGGACCGCTGTCGCGAATCGCAAGACTGGCAACCAACACAGTGAACCCTGGCGGCCAGCCAGACAGGCTATGGGAACACTACAGCATCCCCGCATATGACCAAGTGGGTCGCCCCACACTGGATCTTGGTGCCTCAATCAAGAGCAATAAGTACGAGGTCGGTAAGACCGCTGTACTCGTCTCGAAGCTCAATCCCGCGATCCAGAGAGTGTGGCTGCCCGACGTTCACGATGGGGACGCCGCAATCTGCTCAACTGAGTTCATGCCGTTCACCCCTCTCGAACCGAGATGGCGACCCTTCGTGTATGAGCTTCTCAACTCTGATGCGATCCAGGCGAACATATGTGGTCGAGTAACGGGGACCACCGGAAGTCGCCAACGCGTCCGCCCAGGAGACATCGCGAACATGATGATTGCCCTACCTCCGAGAGATTTGATCGAAGGAATATCGGGAGTCATCGAGCCTCTCCATAATCGCCGCCTTCTCAACCTCCGCGAATCGGCCACCCTCGCTGTTCTCCGCGATACCCTCCTCCCCAAACTCATCTCTGGGGAGATCCGAGTCCCCGAAGCCGAGGAGATTCTGGAGGAAGCCCTGTGACCGTCTCCGGCCCCCGCCCCTTCTCCATCAACGTCTTCCTGCCCGATGGCACCCCGGACGGCCTCCGCATCATCAGCAAGTCGAACTGGACTGGCTGCGGAGTCGTTTGCCCTCGTGCCCTCCTCCCGGAAGCCAAGAAGCGAGACGAGTTCACACGCACCGGCGTTTACCTCCTCGAAGGCCCCTCCGATCAAGGAGAGCTTCCCATCCTCTACATCGGCCAGGGGGACTCCATCCGCACCCGCCTCGACCAACACCAGTTGGGGAAGGACTTTTGGACCCGAGCCGTCTTCTTCGTCAGCAAGGACGGGAGCCTGAATCGGGCACACTTCCTCTACCTCGAAGCTCACCTAATCGAACTCGCCCACGAGGTCAAGCGGGTCCGCCTCAAGAACCTCACCGCGCCCACGCACCCGAAGCTCTCTGAGGCGGACACCGCCGATGTGGAGAGCTTCCTTGCGGATATGCTCAGTATTCTTCCCTTGGTGGGGATCACAGCCTTCGAGAAGCCCAAGACCCTGCGGCGGGAGGAGGATCTTCTCTATCTCTCTGCGAAGGCGAAAGGTGCCGAGGCTAGGGGATATGAGTCAGCCGATGGCTTTGTGGTGCTGAGAGGTTCGCGCTTTCGGGGGGATGAGGTGCCATCATGTCTCCACTATCTGGTCACCATACGACGGGAGCTGGAGCATCAAGAAGCCCTGGTCAGAGATGCTTTGGGTCTTCTCCTCACGCAAGACTACATTTTTAACTCCCCCTCGACAGCCGCTGGTGTAGCTCTGGGCCGCAGCGCCAACGGACGAACCGAGTGGAAGGATGCCAGCGGGCGGACGCTGAAAGAGATCCAGGAGGCGTCGGTGCTGGTGGAGACGCCCCCCGAGTAGAAGACCGGTGTTCGAGCGAGATCAGGGCAACGAGTTGAGGGAGATCCGGTTTGGCGAGTTTCGAGTCGGTCGTGGAAAAGGCAGCCATCGAGTGGTTCCAAGCCCTGGGCTACGCCCACGCCTCCGGCATCGCCATCGCGCCCGACGGCATCTCCCCCGAACGCGGTAGCTACACCGACGTCTTCCTGCGCCGCCGCTTCCACCAGACCCTCCAGCGCATCAACCCCAACCTCGGCCTCGATACCCTGGAGCTGGTAGCCCGCAGCGTCCTCTCCCCGGTGACCCCCTCTCTCGTCGAGCAGAACCAGGCCGTCCACCGCTGGCTCTCCCGAGGGGTTGCGGTCCAGACGCGCAAGGACGGTTCCGTCCGGGGCGATCACGCCTGGCTCCTCGACTTCGAGCATCCGGAACGGAACGACTGGCTGGTCGTGAACCAACTCACCGTGGTGGAGGGCAAGCACAACCGTCGTCCCGACCTGGTGGTCTACGTGAACGGTCTTCCGCTGGCCGTGATCGAACTCAAGAACCCCGAAGACCAAAACGCCACCCTCCGCTCCGCCTGGAACCAACTCCAGACCTACAAGACCCATATCCCGACCCTCTTCCAGACCAACGAGATCCTGGCCATCTCCGATGGCACCGAGGCCCAGGTGGGGAGTCTCACCGCAGGCTTCGAACGCTTCGGCCCTTGGCGGACCGTGGACGGCGAAGACTTGGCTCCCGAAGGCATGCCCCGTCTCCAGGTCCTGATCGAGGGCCTCTTCGAGAAGCGCCGCTTCCTCGACTACCTTCGCCATTTCATCTTCTGGGAGCAGGGCTTGCAGCCCATCAAGAAGATTGCGGGCTACCACCAGTTCCATGCCGTGAACAAGGCCGTCACCGCCACAGTGCGCGCCTCCGCCGAGACGGGGGATCGGCGCATCGGGGTCGTCTGGCACACGCAAGGGAGTGGCAAGAGCGTCAGCATGGTCTTCTACGCCGGGAAGATGGTCCTGGCTCCGGAGATGGAGAACCCGACGCTCGTTGTTCTCACCGACCGCAACGACCTGGACGGCCAACTATTCGCCCAGTTCGCCGCCGCCCCAGATCTCGTGGCGGGTCCCGTCCAGGCCGAGTCCCGTGAGGACCTACGCGATCTCCTGCAGGTGGCGAGTGGCGGGGTCATCTTCTCCACGCTGCAGAAGTTCGGCACTGCCACGGGAGAGCAGATGCCCACCCTCACGGAGCGGCGCAACGTGGTCGTGATCGCCGACGAAGCCCACCGTAGCCACTACGAGTTCGTGGAAGGTTTCGCGCGCAACCTCCGGGACGCCCTCCCGAACGCCTCCTACATCGGTTTTACCGGCACCCCCATCGAGGCGGATGACCGATCGACCCCGGCGGTCTTCGGAGACTACATCGACACCTACACCATCTCCCAGTCGGTGGAAGACGGGGCCACAGTCCCCCTCTACTACGAAGCCCGACTGGCCAAGATCGACCTACCCCCCGAGGAGAAGCCCCGCATCGACGAAGAGTTCGAGGAGGTGACCGAGAACGAGGAGGAGGAGCGCAAGGCCAAGCTCAAGAGCACCTGGGCGAAGCTCGAAGCCCTGGTCGGCTCCGATAAGCGCCTCCAACTGGTGGCCGAGGACATCCTCGCCCACTGGGACCGCCGCCGAGAGATCATCGAGGGCAAGGCCATGATCGTCTGCATGAGCCGCCGCATCTGCGCCGACCTCTATGAGGAACTCATGCGTCTGCGTCCGGAACTCCATAGCGAGGAAGACGAAGAGGGTCGCCTCAAGGTGGTCTACACCGGCTCCTCCTCGGACGAGCCGAAGCTCCAGAAGCACGTGCGCAACCGCCCCCGCCAGAAGCTGATCGAGAAGCGCTTCAAGGACCCCGAGGATCCGCTGCAGCTGGTCATCGTCCGAGACATGTGGCTCACGGGCTTTGACGTCCCCTGCGCCCACACCCTCTACTTGGATAAGCCCATGAAGGGCCACACCCTCATGCAGGCCATAGCGAGGGTGAACCGCGTCTTCCGGGACAAGCCCAGTGGGCTCGTGGTCGACTACCTGGGTCTGGCCGATCAGCTGCGGCGGGCGGTAGGCACCTACGGAGGCGGCGCAGGTGAGCGTCCTGGTCTCCCGGTGGAGGTGGCCCTCGGCGTTCTCGAAGAGAAGTGTGGGGTCGTTCGCGACATGTTCCACGGCTTCGACTTCTCCCCCTACTTCGTCGGAGCGCCCTCGGAACGCCTGGCGGCCCTCACGGCGGGAGCCAACCACGTCCTGGGACTCCCGGAGGGCAAGAAACGCTATTTGGACGCAACCGCTGCCCTGAACGCTGCCGCGGGCATCGCTCTGCACCTGGAAGGCGCCCGTCACCTCCGTGACCAGGTCGGCTACTTCCAGGCGGTGCGCAAGAACATCGTCAAGTACTCGACCTCAGGAGGGGGCAAGGGTGGCGAGGACGTGAACGCCGCCATCCGCCAGATCGTCTCCGGGGCCATCGCCTCCGAAGGGGTAATCGACGTCTTCGGAGCCGCCGGTCTCGCCCGACCCGACCTCTCCATCCTCTCCGATGAGTTCCTGGAGAGAGTGCAGAAGAGCCCCTATCGGAACCTGCAGATAGAACTCCTAAAGAAGCTCCTGAACGACGAGATCCAGGCCCAGGGCCATCGAAACGTGGTGCAGGCCCGCAAGTTCTCCGAGATGCTGGAGCGCACCCTAGCCGCCTATCAGAACCGGACCCTGGAGACGGCTGAGGTGATCCAGGCACTGATCGATATGGCCAAGGAACTCCGGGACGCCCCGAAACGTGGGGACGAACTGGGCCTCACCGAAGACGAACTCGCCTTCTACGACGCGCTTACCGCTCACGGTGACGTGAAGGAGGTCATGGGCGACCAGGTCCTCGCCGCCATCGCCCACGACCTGGTGGCGGCTATCCGTTCCTCGGTGACCATCGACTGGACCCAGAAGGAATCGGTGCGGGCCACCATGCGCTCGAAGATCAAGCGCCTCCTGCGCAAACATGGCTACCCCCCGGACAAGCAGGCGGAGGCTGTCATCACGGTCATTGAGCAGGCGGAGCAGGTGTGTCGGGAGTGGGGGGAGGCGGCGTGAGAGTGCAATTGGCTGTCCGATAACAATAGGGATAAGTGGTGGCTGTTAACCTCTTCATAGACACAAATATATTCTTGGCGTTCTATCACTTCTCCGGCGAGGACCTGGAGGAACTGAAGAAGCTTGCAGTTCTGCTTAGCAAGGAACAGGTTCGGCTCTTCTTGCCTGGACAGGTGGCGGATGAGTTCCGTCGGAACCGTGACGTGAAGATTGCAGATGCCCTCAAGGTGCTCAGGGATCAGAAGCTGAGTCTGCGGTTTCCTCAGGTGTGCAAGGGCTACCCGGAGTACTCGTCTCTCCGCAAGTTGCAGAAGGATTACGAGTCCGGCCACGCTGCACTTGTGGGGAAGGTGTTGGCCGATGCGACGGCGGAGGGCTTGAAGGCAGACGACATCATCCGCGAACTCTTCTCGTTAGCTCAGCCCATTCCGCCCACGGTGGAGCGCATCGGCCGTGCACGGCTTCGACTGGAATTAGGTAATCCGCCAGGCAAGAGGGGGTCCCTCGGCGACGCGGTCAACTGGGAATCCTTGCTCGACGCTGTTCCACAAGGCGAGTCTCTCCATTTCGTCACGGAGGATAGCGACTACGCATCCCCCCTCGTCAAGGGCGGTTTCAAGACATTCCTCCTTCAAGAGTGGGAAGACAAGCAGCAATCGGAGTTGGTTCTGTACCAGCGACTGTCGGCTTTCTTCGCGGCCGAGTATCCGCAGATCAGTCTTGCCAGCGAGATAGAGAAGGATCTGCTGATTCAGGAGCTGGGCACGAGCTTCAACTTTGGTCATACCCACTCAGTCGTGGCTCAACTGCGGGAATTCCCGGAGTTCACCGTTGATCAGGCGAAGACCATTCTTGCTGCTGCAATTAACAACACTCAGGTCAACTGGATAGCGACAGACTGGGATGTACGGCAACTGTTAACGGCCGCGATCATGGGCAAGGAGGGCAAGCTGGATGCGCAGTTGCTCGAAGAGGTGCTCAAGTTGATCGGGCCTGAGCCAGAACCGTTTGAGGACCTACCGTTCTGAGCGCCGTTCACATGACAAGCAGGATAGGGAACCCACTAGCTTCACGGCGCTCTCACTCCCACATCATAAAGGGAGCAAACTCGCACGATGGACCCTCGCATCCCCTCCCTCGACCACTGCCTCCTCGACCACTGCCTCTCGTTGAAGCCCGGAGAAAGCCTCCTCATAGAAGGCGAGACCGGATGAGAAGAGTTGGTCCGGGGCCTC
>Ga0351900_1253_pt1 | contig 9227 bp, 7 predicted proteins | sample BONcelHT113001D3_FD_205827 | JGI IMG/M metagenome (GOLD analysis project Ga0351900, IMG submission 205827) | Enriched cells from coal bed in the Powder River Basin, Montana, United States - BONCAT cells T11 rep1 HSBNCT.T11.300.1.D3 ...
ACAATGGGTAGCGGCCTGCCACGGAGGCACATTCCGCCAGTCTGCTTACTCCGCCGGAGCTACTCTGCAGAGTCAAGGTGCCGGCCCATTGCTCCCCTGTCCGGCCAACTTGATGCGGCTACTGACCTACGAGCTTCACACACTCTCGGTGGCGCCAGAACACCATGTCGAGGGCAAGATCACTCGTCGTGGCGCCTTACTGGTCGAGGAGCGGCAGAACCAGCGGCCCCTCAGGTATTACGGCTATCTGGGCCTCGCGCCCCATGCGAACCAGCGTGGAAACGACTGCGGCGTTCATGTCGTCAACCGGCTCAATCCACATGCCGCGCACTACTTCGTCAGGCAGCTCGGAACGAAGCATCACCTGGTTGCGCATCTGGATGCGCGCAAGTATCTGGTTCTGCCACTGCACTCCAAGGGGTTCTTCCCGGCGGACTTTCTGCATCACATCGATCGGGCTGCGACACGCTCGATGCACATCCACAAAGGACTGAGGTCCCACACCGGCGGCACAACTCGAAGCGATGATGACGATACCCCCATCCCGGGTGATGAGTGATGCGCCGTCCATGCCCTTGACGGTCTGGTACAGGTCGAGGTCGAGTGGGGAACCGCTGTTGGTGGTGATAGTTATGTCGACTCGGTGGGGTACCCTGGCTCCGACAATCTTACGTGCGGCTTCGCATCCTGCCTCATGCGCGGCGACCAGGTCCCCTGCGAAGACTGCCGTGATCTGCTTGTGTTGATTCAGCAGCACGTTCACCACGAAGTCGAGTTTGGCCAGCCGCGCCTGCTCGACCATGTCCTCGTGAATAGGGTTCCCGGCTAGGACGCCGGCTCGAGCACGCGGGTCCGCAATCATCCGATACCCGTGGTTGATGTACGCCGAACGGCGTCCGAACACCCCGGGGGCGATGCTCTTGCGCCCGCCAGAGAACCCGGCGAAGAAGTGAGGCTCGATGAAGCCGGTCGACAGGCGAAAATCCGCGTTCACCACAATCGGATTGATATCAACGGGGGTGCCTCGAGAGGTCGTGCCGATATTGACCACGCTGGACGGGTCATGATTGACAACTCTGTACCGTGCGACGATGTCCGTCCCCAGCATTCGCCGCAACTCCCCCTGGTCGAGAGGCGGATGCAGCCCGAGAGCAACGACAATCGTAATCTGGTCGCGGCGCACCACGCGTTCAAGCTCTGCCAGAATTGGGGGAAGTAGTCGATCGTCAGGGCACGCCCTTGTGTTGTCCGTTACGATGACCACAACCTGGTCCGTGGTCCGGACGACCTCCGCCAGGGGGCTCTGCTCGATCGGGTTGCGCAGCGCCGCGGTGACGGCCGCGGCTTCATCACGCAAACCCGGCACGTGCCTGGGTTCGAGAACGAACGCCAGGTTCTTCTCAGGCACCCGCACATTCAGATGGTTGTCGCCATACGGAAGCGAGAACTCAGCGTCCATAGTCCCTTACCTGATGGCCGTCCCGGGATTGAGGATGTTGTTGGGATCAAACAGCCTCTTCAGCCCCCGCATCAACTCCTCCTGCTTGGGGTCCATGAGCAATCCGAGATACTTCAGCCGTATCTTCCCTACACCGTGTTCTCCCGTGACAACCCCTCCCATCGCGATTGCGGCCTTGTAGATCTCCATCTTCACCGCCTCAGCAGTACCGCGTTCAACAAGTTCCTTCAACATATATGGATGGAAGTTGCCGTCGCCGGCATGTGCGATGGTGGCAATCTTGGTGTTGTACTTCGCTGAGATTTCATCAAGAGCGTCGAGCATCTTCCCAAGGCTGGCCGGAGGCACGGTGATGTCGGAATCGCCTGCGATGAGGGGCTTCATGGCGGAGTAGATCTCGCTGCGCATCTTGAGTATGTCAGCCTGCTCCTGCTGTCTCTCGGCGATGAGCACGTCGACTGCGCCGGCCTTCTGACATACCTCGGACATGGTCTCAGCCTGATAGTAGACGTCGTCTTCGTTCGCTCCGGCGAGGATGAGTATCAGGTGGGCAGTACCTTTGTCGGCGGGCCATTTCATGCCGAGATGTGTGGCGGACATGGTGATGACCTCGTGGTCGACGTATTCGATAGCCATCGGGATGACGCCGCTCTGCAGTATCTTCGGAACCGTGCTGATGGCCTTGTGCCGGTCTTCGAATGAGACGACGAGGGTGGCAGTGCCCGCGAACTTCGGGTACAACCGCATCGTGGCTTTGGTGATTATCCCCAGGATTCCCTCGCTGTCAATCAGCAGGTGCATCAGGTCGAGTCCGGTGTTGTTCTTCAGGAGCTTTCCCCCCATGGTGACGATCTCGCCCGTGGGCAATACTACCTCAAGTCCCTTCACATACTGCCGCACAACACCGTACTTGACGGCGCGCGAGCCGCCTGCGTTGGCCGCAATCATGCCGCCCACCTGTGCTCCCTCATCTCCGGGGTGCGGCGGGAAGAGCAAGTCTGCCTGGTTCACCGCCTCGAGCAGTTGCGCCAGCGTTACGCCGGCCTGAGCGACGACCATCAGGTTGTCCTTGTCGACCTCCTCAACCTTGTCGAACCGCTCCATCGAGACGACTATGCCGTCCTGCGTGGGCACTGCGCCACACACCAGACCTGTCCCGGCGCCGCGAGGATAGACCGGGGTCTTGTCCCGGTTGGCCAGCTTGAGTACGTCCGAAATCTCCTGAGCGGTGGCGGGCTTGACGACGACTACGTGCGCCGCCGGTTCAAGCCTCTGGTCTGGAGTCGTCTCATCGTAGAGATAGGCCTGCATCTGGTCCCGTTGCGTGATGACCCAGTCAGAGCCAACAATTGCTTTCAGACCCTCGACATCAATCATGGGCATTGCTCCTCCTTATGTGCCGTTTCTAACTTTGCGTGTACAGTATTCCACACCGAGACTCACTTGATGGCGGAGTCAGGGCTGAGGATGCCGTTGGGGTCGAACAGGCGCTTGAGACCGCGCATCAGTTCGAGCGACTTCGGATCGATACACATCTCCAATTCTCCAAGCCGTGTCTTGCCGATGCCGTGTTCGCCGCTGATGACGCCACCGAGCGCCACCGCTCTGGAGTAGATCTTCCGCTTCACTTCGGTGGAGAGTCCACGCTCCTTGAGTTCCAGCATCAGATGTGGGTGGAAATTGCCGTCACCCGCGTGGGCCACCATCGGTATCTTCGTCTTGTACTCGGCGGCAAGCCGGTCGACCTCGTCCATCATATCGCCGACGGCAGCCGGAGGCACGGTCACGTCGAGAATCTCGGCGAGTTGCGCCTTGTACGTCATGCTCTCCTCGCTTCGAATGCGCAGGATATGCGCCTGCTCCTCGCGGCTCTCGGCCATCAGGGTATCCACCGCACCGTTGGCCTCGCAGATCTCAGATGCTTTCTGGCATTGTTCGTAGACGTCGTCCTCATTCGTCCCCGTTACGATGATGATGAGGTGGCACGTGCCTTTCGTCACCGGCCAGCTGGTGCCAAGGTAGCGCGCGGTGTCCTCCATGAGGTCGCGGTCGACGTACTCAATTGCCATCGGAATGACACCAGCCTGAAGGATCTTCGGCACGCAACGAATCGCGCTGTGGCGATTGTCGAACGAGACAACGAGTGTCGCCGGGCCCGCGAATTTCGGATACAGACGCAAGGTGACCTTGGTGATAATCCCCAGGATGCCTTCGCTGTCGATGAGCAGATGCATCAGGTCGAGGCCAGTATTGTTCTTCAGGAGCTTGCCGCCCATCTGGACTGTCTCGCCGGTGGGGAGAACAACCTCCAGTCCCTTCACGTAGTTCCTGACCACGCCGTACTTGACCGCCCGGGTTCCACCCGCGTTGCAGGCAACAAGGCCGCCCAATTGTGCTCCTTCGTCGCCGGGATGAGGAGGAAAGTTGAGATCCTCAGCTTCAACGGCTTCAAGCAACTGTGCAAGGGTGACACCCGCCTCGGCAACAACCATCAGGTTCTCGCGGTCCACTTCGACTACTTTGTCGAGCCGCTCCAGTGAGACGATGACGCCGTCTCTGGTGGGGATTGAACCTGCGCACACGCCGGTGCCTCCGCCGCGCGGATACACGGGGAAGTTCAGCTCGTTGGCCAGCTTCAGTATCCGGGCGATTTCGCCGGTGTTGGCGGGCTTGACCACAACTACGTTGTCGGCGGGCTTCATGATAAGGCCCGTGTACGTCTCGTCGACGAGGTAACTTGCCATCTGGTTGCGGTCGACAACAACCCAGTCCGCGCCCACGATGGCCTTCAGTTTGTCTACATCAAACATGCCTGGGGTTCTCCTCTCCAAAGTCTGTGAATCAGATGGTGGGGCCAATAGTATAAATGTTGGAGTTGACACCCGACGAGTCGTATCCGAGAATCTCTGACTTGACCAGTTCACCTGAGAAGACGCGGAGGACTGCGTTCAAGACCCGCGTCCCAGCTTCATCAACTGACTCCGTGCCCGCCACAATGCGGCTCACATCGAGGTCGATGTACTCACCCAGGTTGCGGCACGTGTTGGCATTGCCGCATATCTTTATGACCGGCGCCAGCGAGAATCCCTGCGGCGCACCGATTCCAGTGGAGAACAACATCACCTGGCAGCCCGCCGAGGCGAGTCCGGTGAGGAACTCCATCTCCCTGCCGGGTGAGTCCATGAAATACAGCCCCGGTGCGCCGGGTCGTTCACCGTACCGCACGACGCCCGAAATCGGCATGGAGCCCGATTTCACAATTGCGCCGAGAGACTTCTCCTCGATGGTGGTCAGCCCGCCACGGATATTGCCCTCCGTCGGCTGCCCTCCCCGCATGTCGACCCCCATCGCATTGACGCGCGCCTCCATGGCTGTGACGTAGCCAAGGAGCTCTGACGCAACTTTATCGTTGCAGGCGCGGCGTACAAGGATGTGCTCGGCGCCGATGACTTCTGTGGTCTCGCCGAACAGCACGGTTGCGCCGGCGCGGACGAGCCGGTCAACGGCATTCCCTGTGGCAGTGTTGGACGCAAGCCCCGATGTGGTATCGGATGCTCCGCACTTCACGCCGATGATGAGTTGAGACAGCGGAACCTCGCCTCGCCTCCCGGAACGGCAGTCCGCCATTCGTGCAGCGGCCTCCACGCCCTTCTCGACCGCAACGGTGATGCCCCCGACGGCCTGTACCCGCACGAGCTCCACGGGCTTGTCCGACTTGACCGCGGCAACTATGTCCTCAGCCGTGACGGACTCGCAACCGAGGCTCACGAGGACCACGGCGGCAACGTTGGGATTGCGACAGATTCCGGCAAGTACATCGGTAACTATCTTCACGTCGGTGGGGAGCTGGCAGCAGCCATGGTGGTGCAGCATGGGCCGCGCCGCCGGCACGGATGCCGCGATGCGCCTGGCCACCTCGTTCACGCATCCCACTGTGGGCACAACCGCAACGTAGTCCCTGGCTCCGGCGGGGCCGACAGGTCTCAAGAAGCCTTCCATATCTCGAATGCCTCCTTACAGGCTCATCGGACTGCGTTCGCTAGCATCACGGAATCGCGGTTCCGGGGTTCAGGATGCCATTCGGGTCGAACAGCTTCTTCAGTCCGCGCATGAGTTCGAGCGATTTTGGGTCGATATTCAAGGGCACCTCGTTCAATCTGCACTTGCCCACGCCGTGCTCAGCCGTGATAGTGCCTCCGAGCTTGATGGCGGCTTGGTACAAATCCAGTTTGACTGCCTTGAGCTGCCCCCTCTCATGGAGCTCCAGCGGCAGATGAGGATGGAGATTGCCGTCGCCGGCATGCCCGTAGGTGATGATGCGAGTGTGGTACTTCTTTCCAATCTCGTCGACCATGTCAAGGAAGACGGCTATCTCCGCGGGGGGTATCGCCATGTCAAGCACGTCAGCAACCGTAGGCTTCAGAACCGAGTACAGTTCGCTGCGCATCTTGAGGATGTCCGCCTGTTCCTCGCGGGTCTCAGCCATGACCGTATCCACGGCGCCGAGACCTTCGCATATCTTCAGTACGTCCCCGGCCTGTTGGTACACATCATCCTCGTTGCTGCCGGTGATGATAGCTATGAGGTGCGCGTTGCCCTTCTCTGCCGGCCAGTGCTTGCCGAGGTGCCTGGCGGAAATCTCGATAACATCGCGCTCTACGTACTCCAATGCAAGGGGGATAACTCCCGTCTGAAGTATCTTCGGCACAGCCCTGATTGCGGCATGCCGGTCGTCGAACGAGATGATGAGGGTCGCTGTCCCGGCAAACTTCGGGTAGAGCCTGAACGTCACCTTGGTGACGATGCCGAGTATCCCTTCTGAATCAATCATGAGGTGCATGAGATCGAGGCCGGTGTTGTTCTTCAGTAGTTTGCCTCCCATCTTGACTATCTCACCGGTAGGCAATACCACTTCAAGTCCCTTGACATACTGGCGCACAACGCCGTACTTGACCGCCCGCGTTCCGCCCGCGTTCATCACGACGAGTCCACCCAGTTGCGCGCCCTCATCGCCCGGATGCGGAGGAAACGAGAGTCCCACTGCCTCCACTGCTTTGAGCAGCTTCTCAAGGGTAGCACCCGCCTCCGCGACGACCATGAGGTTATCGGTGTCGACCTCGATGATGCTGTCGAGGCGCTCCAGCGAGAGAACGATACCTCCCATTGTGGGAATCACGGCTCCGACACAGCCGGTCCCTCCTCCCCTGGGAACCACCGGAATCAGTTTCTCGTTTGCTAGACGAAGTATGCGCGGACACGTCCGGGTCAGCGGCAAGCAGGTCTCTCAGCGGCTGTCCTGACTGCCATGCAGTCATGGCATTGCCCTGCACGATCTTGTACGCGTCTTGTCTGGTGAGACCCTTGTCGATAAGTGCTATGAGAGCCCGCTGCGAGAAGATCAGTCCCCTCGTCAGTTCGACATTCTGTCTCATCTTGTCGACGTTTACACGCATACCTGCGACAACGGAGGTGAACAGAGTCAGGATGTAGTCAAGCGCCAGGCATGAGTCCGGCAGAATGACGCGTTCAACAGAAGAATGACTGATGTCCCGTTCGTGCCACAAGGCGACATTCTCGAGGGACGCGAGCGCATTGGCGCGCAGCAACCGCGCAAGACCGCTCACTCGTTCGCACAGCTCAGGATTGCGTTTGTGCGGCATCGCGGACGAGCCTGTCTGCCCGGCCGCAAACGGCTCCTCCAGTTCCTGGACCTCGGTCTTCTGAAGCGCACGGACCTCCGTGGCGAACTTGTCGAGCGAACTCCCGATTATCGCAATAGTGGTGAGCAGTTCGGCGTGTCGGTCGCGCTGGACTATCTGATTCGAGATCTCAGCACAACCGAGTCCCAGATGTCGGCAGGCATTCTCCTCTACCGCAAGGGGCACCGTGGAGTGCGTGCCGACGGCCCCCGATATCTTCCCTACGGATACGATGTCGATTGCCCTAGCCAGGCGGACGGCGTTCCGCTCCATCTCCTTCACCCACAGAGCAAGTTTCAAGCCGAATGTCATCGGTTCGGCATGGACGCCGTGGGTCCGCCCCATCATCAGGGTTTGTTTGTGCTCGATGGCGCGGGATTTCAGCACCCGGATGAGTGCTTCAACGTCGCTCAGGAGAATTCCTCCGGCTGCCTTCAGTTGCAGGCCGAGCGCGGTGTCCATGACGTCCGAGGACGTCAGACCAAGGTGTATGTACCGGGATTCCGGACCCAGGCTTTCCGCCACGGCAGCGAGAAACGCGGTGACGTCGTGATGTGTCACCTGCAGAATCTCGGCCAACCTGTCCAGATTGCACGTGGCGGTACGTATGCGGGCCATATCGTCGGCGGGTATCCTGCCGAGTTCGGACCACGCTTCGCACACCGCAATCTCGACCTTGAGCCACAAAGCGAACTTGTGGTCGTCGGTCCAGATTTGCTTCATCTCGGGACGTGAATATCGTTCAATCATCGAAACCTCACTGAGCTGCCAGCTTGCGTCGATAGGTGCGATACGCGAGCCGCAAGCGATCATCCTGCAGTGCGAGTATCTGGATAGCCGCGAGAGCCGCGTTCTTCGCCCCACTCTTGCCGATGCCCACGCAAGTCACCGGGATGCCGCCGGGCATCTGAGCGATGGAGAGCAGAGAGTCCACCCCTCTCAGGTCGCTGGTTGGAAGAGGGATGCCGATTACCGGCAGCATGCTCCAGCTCGCGAGCACGCCGGGAAGATGGGCGGCGTAGCCGGCGGCGGCGATCAGGACCTTGATGCCGCGTTCCTCTGCAGCGAGCGCATACGAGCGCACTGCCTCCGCGTTGCGGTGCGCCGACACCACGGTTAACTCGTGCGGCACCTGGTACTCAGTCAGTACCTGCAGCGCGGGGGCAATCAGCTCCCTGTCGCTCTCACTGCCGATAAGGATGCCAACCACTGGATCCATCTACGACACCTCCCTGCGCGCAATGTCCGTACGATACATCATATCGGCAAAAGAGATTCTTGCGACACTGCTGTAGACTCGGTCACGCGCCTCGGCCATTGTCTCTCCGGTCGCAACGATGTTGAGCACCCGCCCACCGTCGGTGAGGATTCGGCCGGTGGCATCGAGCCTTGTGCCGGCGTGGAAAACAACGACATCTGAGTCCGCGCGGTCAAGTCCGCTAATCACCTTTCCTCTCTCGTAGTGGCCAGGGTAGCCGCCGGACGCCATAACCACACCTACCGAACAGCCGGGCTTCCACGCTATCGACTCCGGCGTCAGCGTGCCTGCAACACAGGACTCGAGTATGTCGAACAAATCGCTCTGCAACCGCGGCAGTATGACCTGCGTCTCGGGGTCACCGAAACGGGCGTTGAACTCCAGCACGTGGATGCGGTCGAGTTCAACCATGAGCCCAGCGTATATGACGCCCCTGTACACACAACCTTCAGCCGCCATGGCGCGAACCACCGGCTTGATGACGGTCTCAGTCGCCTTCTGCACCATCGCGGCATCGAAGAACCCGGGCGGGCTGTAGCAGCCCATTCCGCCCGTATTCGGCCCCCGGTCGCCATCGTATGCTCGCTTGTAGTCGCACGACGGCACCATGGGCGCGACGTGCTCACCATCACTGAATGCGAGGAGGCTGACTTCCTTGCCTTGGAGAAATTCCTCTATCACGACACGGTCACCGGCTTCGCCGAAGACTCGACGAACGAGGATGTCATAGAGGGCGTCCGTGGCCTCCCGCTGTGTGGTAACGATGAGCGCACCCTTGCCCGCGGCAAGACCGTCGGCCTTGACCACGAAC